>Ga0065711_1027987_pt1 | contig 44442 bp, 23 predicted proteins | sample Hoacrofraction12_FD_59098 | JGI IMG/M metagenome (GOLD analysis project Ga0065711, IMG submission 59098) | Hoatzin crop microbial communities from Cojedes, Venezuela - Epithelial fraction 12 v2 (version 2) | ecosystem: Host-associated > Birds > Digestive system > Esophagus > Crop | place... | reverse complement strand
AAAAAAAAAAAAAAAAAAAAATCCAAAAAAACAAAAAAAACCCCACATCCATCCAAACAAAAAGTGTTATCATGTATCTGCTGCTTACTTTTTCTTTCACAAGAAAGACAGACCATCAATCTGCTCCAACAAAGGAGGACAAACCAGAACTAACTTCTATGTGCATGGGGAGAATCTAGCTGAGATGCGTCCTCCTTAAAGATGAGATGGGGAAGGTTTCCACAGCTTCTTACCACCTCAGTAAGGTGGCAAACAAGTGAGATTCAGGGGCACAGCAATGAAGTGCTGCTTGTGACACTGTGTTAAATATTGGCTGAGAAATTTTACTCTCTTGTTGCTCCTAGTAATGTCACTGCCAAACCTATCCTTCCTCCCAAGGTGATTTACTGTCCTTGACTATGTCTCAAAGTTTTACTTACCGTTCTTTCGCATATGCAAAGGAGGAAGAGGACAAAGTATTTAGCATGAATTTGGACTCATTTTGGATTTCTGCTTTTAGACTTGTGTTTTATTCTGCAATCAGTATGAGAACTACTTCCAAAATCCATAAGTACCTTTTTTCATTTTCTGCCGTCAGTTAATAAAAGAGTGACATAGAAGTGCCATAGATATCTGGTGCTGTTTTGAACAAGAATTCCAACAATTTTAAATACCCAACACTTCTTTATTAACAGACTATCAGCTCTTTGTAATGCTGATGTTGCTGTGTTTTCTATAAAAGTTAGATTAAATATGCTACCAAGTAGAACTTCTAATCTCTGCAAACAAGTCTTCCACTGTTCACTCACTAACATACAAGATCTTTAGCATTTTCTGCCAACAAGCTTCAATCCAATTTGAGACACCAGATGTTAGAGTAGAAAGAATTTCCACTTCTGAAGGCTTTTCTCTCCTCAGCAGTGTTACTGCTATTTTGTTATTAATGGTATAAAAATTAAATAAAATTATTTTTCACTTCTTGTGGAACTGAATAAAACATAAAAATATCTGATAGAACTGTTATGTTTTATTTTTTTAAATATACCTTTGCCCTATGTCTTTGAGTTTAATTTATATATACACTAAATGAACAACAATAAGAATATTGGGAAGAAAATGCAAACAAAATTTGAGAATATTTACTGGAGAAAAATATAGTTCTCATATATTTGTTAAATTTGATCTAACAGTGATCCTCATCCAATCAAAATACAAGTGATACCTTATGTACAACCAAACTAGCACAGCTTGAACTTTCTCACAACTATTTGATAATAAAGACTTCAGTCTCTCTCTGTGATAAATCACAAAGAAATTGTTATGTTTTCTTATATGTTTTAGGCTTTTTTTGTATATTCACAAATTAAAAAAAAAATCTTATAAACTATATTGGACTAAACTAAACTCCAAAACCTAGTAAGCCATTTATTTGTGACTAACATATTTCACAAGAACACTTCATCTCCTGTAGAAAGGAAACTTCTATTTTTTACCTAAGGTGACAAAAGTGAGCTGGATTAGAAGGTAAAGGATCTTAGTGCTTGCTACTGACTTTCTTGACTAGAAGGGCTCGCAAACTCTAATTTTCCTTTCCTACTGGTAGACAAAAATGGTGTACTAGTTATAGATAAAAAAGAAGAGTTGAAGAATTCAGGAAATCAAAACAGATTCAAATAATTGGCTGTTATTGTCAAATAAACTTTCAAAAGATGTGTTATACACCATTACAAGATTTAAATAATACTTCTTATTCAAGAACTACTCTCATTATCACAAATACCTGGTTTGTTACGCTAATGAATTTCAGGCCTCTTATGATGCGTTATTGCCAGCACCACTTTTAGGCAGCATTAAATGTAGTGCACCATTAGCAAGTCATCAAGTCTTTATTAAACAAATATGAAGCAGATGTGGCTCTCAAAGTGTGATTATTTGTAAAACCCTTCAAATCCAAACTCACACAGTGTCCCTATAGTTTTACCCAATTGATTAACTCCAACCTGTTTATCACTAAGCCACTCGTTTCATTTAACAATCCACTAAAGCCTCAGTTAAAATGCATCATGCATCCCTTCTTGGGCGTTAAATAATTACCCATGTCTACTATGTCTTCTAATCTCTTTCTTAATGAACATCTCTAGCCCTTAATAATTTAAAAGGATGTCAAAATGAGTCAATAAAAAAGGAATGTTTTAAAATGCATAAACAGTGGCAAATGTTTAGATAGTGGAAAATGAACAGCTATTTTTCTGCTATCTGGCAGACTGGTGGCTATCAGTCGTCAAAATTAAGAATGGAAAAAACTCACAAAGCAGGTGATTCAGTTCCAGATCTAATAAAGAATTTGGTGCCACAGCAATTAACTTTTCCAGACTTTGGGGCAGACTGTAAAAGCTGGCTTACATGCTGCAGTGCTGACCATCACAAAATTTCATGTGACGTGGCTTGCTCCCACACTGGATCTAATCTAATTGACTCACACCTAGGCATCCTAGTTTTGGTATCTTAAAATGAGTTTCATAATACCCAGCATATTGACTTCATCACAGAGGTCTTAACTGATCATGGCAGTAGTGCATGCCTGGACAGTGCTTATACAGAGATCTGACAGGAGCCATGCAGAGAAATAACTATTTTTCGGTAATGATTGGACTTAGGCTCCTCAGTCAGTCAAGATAGCAGCCACTCTGGGTATGTGCAGAGTGTACATTTTTAGGCATTTTTTCTAGGCATCTGGGTTATAGCTAAGGAAGAAGTAAGGTTTGGGGGTAAATTCTATGCATCTGAACAAGAATTTCCAGGACCATAGGTTGGCTATAAACCCCCTGTTCTACTGAAGTGCAGGCTTAAATGTTTACTTTTTTATTGTTAGGGGTTTTTTTCTTTCAGGCAGGAGGGAGTTAGCCAGAGAGATTAGACAAAGATTGGTTTGAGTTTTAATACATTTGTTTAACAATGGAAGTTTGTTCCCCACTGTTAGTCCTGGAAAGATTTGCCTAGTCCAGAGTACCCATTGTACAAAGAGTTTCGCTCCTCAGAAAGTCTCATTGACTCCTCCTCCTCCTTTTCTTAAATTGAATTGATTTTTTGTACATATGTATATAACCATCATCCCAAATAAATTACCTTCCTTTTTAGGGCCACATTATGACCAACTCCTACATCCTATGCAGGGGAAAGACTCATTGAATGTAAACATTGCTGTCTGTGGAATGTTCTTTAAAAGAATTATCACTTACAAACAATTCTGCTTATCTTCTCATCAGCTGTCAGAAAAAGTCTAGTCCACAACAGGATCAGACTGTGTTTCTAAATGTCCTGGATAAGGAGCAGGACACAGACTCCCTACTCTTGAGTGAGACACTTAAGATGGAGTAAGGACTTAAAGGATCAAGATGGCCTGAAAGAAGTACAAAGCATTTTAGTAACTATAGTACTTACTGCAGGCCATTTCTGTCAGTGTCATCCAAGTAGATTAGTAATCCTGGCAAACTGGTATTTTCGTCTGAAGCAGCATTTTTCTTGAAACTGTCAATTGTTCTCAAAGCAGAAAAAACTGCACAATGATTATTCCTTTGTTTAGTTGGTTTTGTGCACATGAAGGAAAAAATTGCTACTGCTGTATTGCCAGAAGAAGACGCCAAAATATGATCCAGTGGATATTTCACAGGCCTTCTCATAACGCTTCACAGTTTCACCTTTGCTCATATGTGCAAATTGCACACAGCAGCAGTGCTTTGTGTTTTTAAAATGCCTAAATGTTTTGTGTATTGCACAGAGATACATTTTCTGTAGGTGCTATGGGAGACATATTTCATGTAGGTACTGCAGGAGACAAAGTTAATAAGGTGGTGAAATAGTAGCTTTGCAAAAACTCCCGGCAGTCCCATAAGAGGCAGGAGACTGTCTTTTGATCACCTCAGCTGGAACTACAGCCCTGGGAGACAAAAATAGAAGGCTGCAAAGGCATCTGGAAGCCTGTTATATCAGTTTATGCCTGGCCAGTGAGTCTTGTTCTGGCCTTGAACCCCTTCCCTGTTTTGTAGAGGTAGAAATAGCCAGAGACAACTCAGGCACTCCTTGAGCTCTTGCAAAAGTGTCAAAGATTATCCAGTTCACATAGTACATTTGGAGTTCCAGAAAACTCCTGGCAAGGTATTTCTCTAAAAGCTATTTAAAAAGACAAGTTTTGGAGGGCATGAGTGATGGTCCTCCAGTTAATTTATGACTGGTTAAATGACACTAAGGAAAGAGTAACAATGAACAGTCAACATTCATTGTAGACGAAGGCTACCAGGAAAGTCATTCAGAGAGATCTTTCCTAGCAAATGTGTTCGTCGTATTCATAAATGATAATAAACCTGATCAGGAAATAGCAATTTGAAAAAATAATTAATAATGATATACAACAGTTGATGGAAGGAAATCTAAAATTACTAAGCTTTGCATAAGAATTTCATAAAAGAGAATGACAAGGAAAACCAGATTAAATTATGTGGTGCTAAATTAAAAATCAGGAACAAAGAGAAAATACATTCTGCAAATTAAATATTACTGGAAGTAAAATGGATTTCAGAACTACCATGAACAACTCTCTAAAATACTCACGAGAAATAAAAAATAAAACCAAAATGCTAACAATTGTTAGGAAAAGAATAGCAATTAAAATAAAATATGTATAAACCCTGGTGACAATAGAATTTCAGCTGTGACATCCCCCTCTCAAAGGACGTGAAACAGAACTATAAAAGACAGGAAGAATGAGAAGCGTGGTCAGGAGTATGGAATGGTTTTTGTAAAAAGTCTAACCAGAGAGGGTCTTCAATCTAGGAAAGAGATGGCCAAGAATTTGACAGCTGTGTATAAAATCACTTATGGCATGAAGAGAGTGAATAGGTATTCACCATTTCACACACACACAACCTAGGAGGACCCAAATAAAATTAGCAGTCAGTGAGTTTAAAATATAAGAAAGTAAATTTTTAAAAAAACCCGCCATCATTAAATTACATCACACACCAAAATAATTAAATTAATAGAAGAGGAGTGAAGCAAAAAAAAAGTGTGAGAAACAACCTTGCAAACACATTCATTGAAGAAGGAAGGTGAGGAGGTACTGCAGGCACCAGAGCAGAGATTCCCCATGCAGCCTGTGGAAGAAAGCATGATGGAAAAGATATTTCTCTGCAGCCCCTGAAGGACTCCATAGCAGAGCAGGGAACAGTGTGAGGAGGAAGTGGCAGAGAGGAGCTGTTATAAACAGACAACAACCCTCCATTCCTCATGCCGTCTTGCACTGCTTGGGGGCAGGGGCAGAAGTTAGAGGAGCAAGGAATAAAGAAATAAAGTTGAGACTGGAAAGAAGGAAACGGAAGATGTTTTAGGTTTTGTCTTTGTTTCTCACCATCCAATTGTATTTTAATTGGTAATAAATGAAAATACTTTTCCCCAAGTTGAGTCTGTTTTGTCTGTGATAGTAATGGGTAAGTGATGTGCCTTTCTTTATCTCAATCCATGAGTTTTTCGATCTTATTTTATCCCCTTCCTCCACCTTGTTGAAGAAGGATACTGAGAAAGGGGCTGGATGCGTGCCTCTCACCTGGCCAAGGCCAACGCACCAGAAGGCTATATCAAGGTCTACTAAAAAAAACAGTCTAGGTGCAATTTTCAGCTCAAAAAAAGTTCCCATATTGCAGTTTTCTAGAAAGTGAAAGTTTATCAGAATGGAAGGATCAATCTGATTTGACAATCAATATGTCAAAACATATGAATTATAAAATTTGCCAGTTTTATGCAATAATTATAAAATTTACTATTTTATGCAATACAAACTAGCAAACGTCTCTGTCAGGAGTTGCTGGAGTTTGAGGGAGGTTCAAAAAAGTAGACAGACAATATCACGGATGAGCACAGGTAATGTTTGGAACTGACTGCCTGTGATGAAGAGTAAGTGATAAGCAATAAAAGTCATCCAGTAAACTGTTGAAGGAGTGTATTTTGTCCTCTTATCGGTGTTCCTAAGAGAAGAGATACCCTGACTCAGGCTCAGGTTTTTGACTGAAGGCATTTCCCCTCATAAATCCATTTTTTTGCATAACATGAACCACAAAGGCACTAAACAAGGAATCAATGCACTGCTACATTCAGCTTGTCCACGGACATGACAGGCATTTGAGAATCCAGTGAGGGTAGTCAAGGACGTGTCAAGAAAACCATCTAGGTGAAATACAAAGAAATTCTCTCCCCTCTTTTAATAAAAACCATAAGAATTAAGTCACTCAATGTTCATACATAGCTCTTCAGTAACTCATCCACAAGTACTTCCAAAGAAAAGGAAAAATAAATCAGTGAGGAAACAGATTTCAATGTCAAGCATTAAAGGGATAATTATAAACAATAGCAAGGGCTTTTTTAATTATGAAAAATACCATGAAAGTATGCTTTTAAATTATATATGATGGAAAACAAGGTGAGTCACATAATCATACTCCTTTTGACACCTAACAATCTTCATCAGCAATCTTCATCCTGCCCCCATGTCAAGACTGTATGAAGGGGGCAGGCTCCCTGAAATATGTGAACGTGCCTCTAATCTAGTACACTGAAAATCCTTCTGCAGTCACTCACAAGAATTGCATCTATTAAACCACTCAACTTACTGTAGAACTACTGCTGGTTAAGATATAATAAAATATTCATTTAATATCTCTTAGTATATTTAAGAAACTAGCATACAAGACTGAAGAGCTCACAGATAGAATATTTATGATAAAACCTAAAATCTCTTCAGATTTTTATAGAAGAATGTCCCCAAAAAAGTTAACCAGTTATATTTTCCTACAATCATTCCACCTGATAAACTGAAAAGAACTAGGAAAAGCTCTTACATTCTATTTAAACGATCTGGTTGGTAATGTCACCTACTTTGGATGAAGCTTCTGGTCCTAGCCACGCAATAAAGGTAGAGCCCATGAGCAGCACAGGTGCCATGGTGATAAACTTCGCATACGTGCTTAGAATTTCTCATTACTGTGTGCTTTAATGAAGAGGTAGAGATTAAATTCATGATCAGCTAAATGAAGGGAATTTTTATTCTTTTCTTTTTTTGCTGTAGTTTCCATGTTAAAAGACAAAATAAAACATTTTCCTTGTAACAGAGGTAGCTATGAGAAATAAGCAAGGATATAAAATAAATTTACTTATCCAGATAGAAAACGTGTCCTTGGGAGAAAACAAAAGGGAGAAATAAAGGGTAAAATCAATCTTACAAAGTCTTTTTAAAAGAATATTACTAAGGGCAGATCTTGATTTATTCAGAACCATATCAATGAGATACCATTTCAAAACTTAAAGGAGAAAAGACTGTCAATATAGGAAGAAATATTAGGCAAATGGTTGTCATGAGGTGAACATCGAGGGACTCTGGAAAGTGATGGTCCTGAAAAGAAATTCTACCTATACCTCCTGACTGGATTGTGGTTTAGTCAGATTGCCAGAATTTGTTCAGAAATGTAAACTATGCTTCTTGCTGCTGTTAAAGGAATCACGTTCAAAAGAACTGGAAGGACCCAAAAGCTTACAGGCACTTCACAACAGGTTCATGGTATAAGCAGTTGCGAGCAGTTTCTGCAGAAACTAGAAAATATCTTTGTCAAAGGAAAAAATACGACCAGCCTCCAAGAACTACAACTTCTGGAACTTGAAAATCTAAATTTACAAAAGGATTTTCTGAGAAAGGGTCATATATGTGTCAGTGTCTTCTTTTAAAGTCTAAAATCCTGTTCAACGTTTTTAATCTCCTCCTCTCCTGAAAGCCTATTTTACAAAGAGCGTACTCCTTTTCTTCATTCTTCCCCTATATGGTCCAACTATGGTGGAATTCCAGACACAGCAATCAAACTGCCAGATGAGTCATATCTGCTTATTGCATTGTATTCACATATCTAAAAGAAATTATGTCATCTATGTTCTCACTAATGAACATGAAGAAGTGCAATTTAAAGTTCCGAGCTTTAATTTTTTTCTATGACTGTCAGAGAGGGCTTTGGGGGTTTTTGGTGTTTGTTTTTATTATTCACCTACAGCTTACAAAACATTCTAAAAACTAAGGCATAATAATTTCTCACCCTGTAGCTATTTAGAGAAATCATTCTGGTTTAGTATTTTAGCATTTATTTCTGTCTTTTAGGTAGGGAAAAATAAAGCTATACTCTGACCACAAGCAATTCTCAGAAATACCGAGCTGAATTCCAGAGTAAAACTGTGCTGCTTAATGATGGAAACAAATAATTTATACCCCTTTGTGTCAATTTTTTGATTACTATTATTTTATGTATAAAGTTGACATAATTTTTGCAGTGTCTAAATAACTTGGGATCCTGAATCCTACTTTCAAAATCAATTTGAGATTTGTCCTACAAGGAGATCTAAGCATTGCAACAGGGATTTAGCTCAGTATGTATCTATTGACACAAAAAACACAGAAGTAAAATGAACGTACACTTAATTTTATTAACTGAGTATTATGAGGTATAAACAAAATTATTGAAAATTGTATGGTTATTCAAGGAGTAGAATTAAGACTGAGAAATCTAAAAGATTATGCCATTGATTTCAACAGGATATAGAGCATGCTGAAATCTGCTCCATTTTGGGGACTGCACAGTTCTGCAAGTTTCAGAGAAAGGACAATGATTTGGTTTTGGCAGACGTGGGATAATTTATATCAATAGTGTATGCTCTAACCTCTTTAGTTAAGTATGCTCTTACACCCTGCAGAATACAGTTTTAATATCTCCCAAAATATTTGGCTGCAGTGATATTTAGAATTCTGAGCATTTCTACTGTCCTGAAACTTCCATATCATTTTTAGACTTATGAAATATTGTTGGCTGCAAGGATGTTGTGTGGGTCACTGCATTCACAAATATATGTTAATGTCTTTAACTGGCAAATTTTTTTTCTGTCTTGAATCTTCTCTTCTTCTTGAGCTATGCAATAGGGAACTGAATGTCTTCTGTTATTTCTTCTCTAACATTTTTTTTTCCATTTTCATCCTGATTTTTCTTCTTTGTTTCCTTTCTAAGACTGAAAGAAACAATTTTTCAATCTCTCTAAAATGTTTTTAAACTCCCATAACAAACTTCTCTTCATAATAATTTCCTTCTTCTTTCACTGAACATTTTTAAGTTTTGCAATATCCTTTGTGAGATAGGGAGACCCATATTGCTAGAAAATTAGAATTTTTACTTGGAGGCTCTGCTGCTATCTTTTCACAGTGGAAGCATACTGTCTATCATCATCCTCTTTATGGGATCTAGAAGTTCATAAAGACAAAGCTGAGTAGCAACTGAAGGTTTCCCTTGGACTGTCCCCTCCTTATTTCTGGGTTTACTTAGCATGACCAGTTAGCTCTGAAGTTTCCCACAGTCCTTACAAACACCTAAGTAATTCTGATGAACTGGAACTGTGGTATTTCATAAATCACATTCCCTTTTGACTGTAAACATGCTGAAAGCATTACAGAGGACCTCAGTATGGACACCTGAGGTGCTGTGCTATCAACACCTATTGTCAGTTTAATCTCACTCTTTGCTTGATTTCTTTTGGCTGATATTGATCTATGACACTATATTGTTTTTCACATCATAACTATTTAATTTCTGTATCAGCCCTTTTATGTGCCCTCTCTCAAACATTTTTATAAGTCTCGATAAAATAGACTTACTCATTTTTCTCCTTGCTACACTTTAGTGAAATCTCCAAACAATTAAAATAAGGGACATGTCATTTTTCTTTGCATAAAAATCACGTGCATAAAAATCCTCTATCAGAGCGTAATTCTCAAAGTGTTTTCATTACCGAGTTGTGTATACAGGGATACAAGATCCGAGGGTGAGGGTAGGGTAGTTTCACAGAACTGGACTTCACCACAAGCAGCACATCTTTTAAGTACTTGGCTGGCCCAAGTAGCCAACAGAAAGTGCTTTTGACAAATTGGTTACAAATCATTCTTCTGTGCCTCTTACTCCATACTTTCATAGTACTAAATCCTCTTCTAAAGAAAAACATCTAAACTCCTAATTTCAAGGATCAGGAAAAGTCAAATGTTTCTAACAAGATTTGGAGAAAGACGTGCTTCTCTACTCACTTGTTTATTCACAGACTTGTGCAATGGTTTGGGTTGGCAGGGACCTCAAATACCATCTTATTCCAACCACCCTCTGCCATGGGAAGAGACACCCTCAGCTAGACCAGGTTACTCAGAGCACCATCCAACCTGGCCTTGAACACTTCCAGGGGAGCATCCACAACTTCTCTGGTCAACCTGTTCCAGTGCTCCACCACACTCAAAGTAAAAAATTTCTTCTTTATAGCCAATCTAAATCTACCCTCTTGCAGTCTAAAGCCACTACCCCTTGTCTTGTCCTTACATGCACTTGTAAAATGTCCCTCTCCAGCTTTCTTATAGGCCCCCTTTAGGTACTAGATGGCTGCAGTAAGGTCTTCCCGGAGCCTTTTCTTCTCCAGGCTGAACAGCCTCAACTCTCTCAGCCTGTCCTCATATGAGAGGTGTTCCAGCCCTCGGATCGTTTTTGCCTCCCTCCTCTGGACCGTCTCCAACAGGTCTATGTCTTTCCTGTGCTGAGTGCTCCAGAGCCGGACACAGGATTCCAGGTGGGGTCTCACCAGCCTGGAGGAGAGGGACGCAATCACATTCCTTGACCTGCTGGCCACCCTTCTTCTGATGCAGCCCAGGATATGGCTGGCTTTCTAGGCTGCGATCACACATTGTCATGTCATGTTGAGCTTCTGGTCAACCAGCATTCCGAAGTCCTTCTTCTTAGGGCTGCTCTCAACCAAGCCTATATTTCTGCTTGGAATTGCCCCAACCCATGTGCAGGACTTTGCATGTGGCTTTGTTGAATTTCATGAGCTTCACACAGGCCCAACTTTCAAGCCTGTTGAGCTCCCTCTGAATGGCATCCCTTCCCTCCAGCATGTTGACCGCATCACACAGCTTGGTGTAATCAGCAGACTTACCGATGGTGCACTCAGTCCCACTGTCCAATGCACTGACAAAGATGTTACACAGAGCGGGCCCCAACACCGACCCGTGAGGAACGCCACTCGTCACTGGTCTCCACTTGGACATTGAGACTTTGACCACCATTCTTTGAGTGCGACCATCCAGCCAACTCATTAACCACTGAGTGGTCCATCCATCAAATGCACATCTCTCCAATTTAGAGACAGGGACATCATGTGGGACAGCACCAAATGCTTTGCGTAAATCCAGGTAGATGACACCTCTTGCTCTTCTCTTATCCACCAACACCGTAACCTCATTGTAGAAGGCCACGAAATATGTCAGGCACAATATGCCCTTAGTGAAACCGTGTTAGCTGTCATCAGTCACCTCCTTATTTTCCATGTGCCTTAGCATAGTTTCCAGGAGGATCTGCTCCACAATCTGGCTGGGCACAAAGGTGAGACTGTCTGGCTTGTAGTTCCCTGGGTCTTACTTTTTTCCCTTTTTAAAAAAGTTATTTTAAATATAAGCAATATTAATAAAATAAACAATTTTTAAAATTGTTATTGAATATCTTGGGGAATAGAACAGGTGATGAGGTCTGGGAAAACCCTCTGGTGGCAGGTGGGAAACAGCCTATCTTGAACGAGCAATAGGAAGACCTACTTAATAGCATCTACTCACGTAACTCAGGAAACCTAGCACACTTCTGGTGCACTCAGACACTAAGTGTCACCAGCCTTGAGCACCAGGTAAGCTTCAAGTCATATTAGCAGGTTCTGGGCTTTTGGAACTCCAGCTTGGAGGGAACATCTTAATAACAGCAGAAGATGTCTAGTGCACCGAGGAACCACACTGAGGCAGTCATCTTCCTGTTAGGATCCTTTCAGTACATTAAAAGTTTATATAACTTGTCTTTTAGGAATGCAAAAATGTGACTCTCTCAGACTAGTTTCAGGAACTTCCTGTGGCTTAGTACCTAACTCTTTTTTTAACAGATCTTCCAGCTTTTCTTAATTATTTACAAGCAATATAATTCTGGAGCTAGAGCAGGGATATGACCAGAAGATGCTCAGAAAGCACTCCAGTGAGGCTGTGATTTTAAATAGTCGGTGAAAAGTCTAGAAGCAGAAAAAAGGGGAAAAAAAATTTCTCTACACAAAGCACAGCTCTATTCCATGAGTTTCCTTCAGTACTAACTTTTCATTTGCTATTAAGTCAGCTCTTCAGTTAACACAAATATTGCTTCAGGATTTGAGAGCAGATAAGGCTGATGTTGGAGAACAGTGCAGGAAGGAAGCACGCAGGTATTCCAGAGACATTTTGCTTTGTGAATAATGATGATGATGATAATTAATAATTATTCTGTGCCATTGGAGGATTCCACTAATTGGTAATCTCCTGCTTTAAAAGTCCTAATATTTTATTTCTGCTTATTGCTAACTACCAAGTAGAATGTTGATGAAAAAATGGACGACTAATATTTTAATAATCGTAAGAGTAATCACATGAACTCTTATATAGCTAACCTTTAATTACTAGATGTAGAAAATTGGTTGCAGTCAAAAACATAAGTTATGGTGGGAATTATTGTTCAGTATAGATTCTGAGCTTCTAACATTTCAAAAGGAATATGTATAATAGATTTTATCTTGAACATGAATTAAAATCCTTAGTATTTTGAGACAGTTGGTGCTGTGTAAATGCAAGGGGTAGGGTTAGTAGTGCATGAGTGAAAGAGAAAAGAAGTAAAATATTACTTTTACAGAAGTACACAATCCAGTAATCAAGTAACTAGCTAGTCTTATTGCATAATTTATATAGCAATAGTTAAATCAATTGGGTGCTTTTGAAAATTTTACTTATGTAATCTGGTAAGTCAATCTCCTACTCAATTTCACTTAGGATCAGGTCTTCAAACAGAGATCGCATCTCAGGATGTGAAAGTCCTATTATCTTGTCTGCTTTAAGACTAGTTACATGAAATCCAAGCATCTCATTCATTCACTTTTGCAGAGATAGTTATCTTCACTGGTGTGCTCAAACAGAAGATCAAAGCCATTTGTGTTTACTTTTCTGTCCATTTTAGGTAATTACTAAAACAGCTAATATTTTTATCCTTACAGTAGAGTGTTTAGAAATTAAAGAAATTTATTTATTTTTCTTGCAAAGTGGGTGTGTACTTTGGCTCTGTTAGACAAATATTACATTAAGATTTCAGGGTCTGTATTTATTAAAGCTTTCCTGGCAAATTTCAAGTACTTGGTAGCAACTGATCGTGTCTTGTTTCTTAACCAACATGGTTAGGATTGTTTGCCAATCCTTGTAACAACACATGCCTTGTTGTATATGATGTTATTGATCAAAGGCCACTCATTAAGTGCCATAATGAAACAGAAGGGAGTTCAAGTTAGGAAAGAACTAGAAAATTAGAAAAACAAAAGTACCAGTGACGTCATAATTGAAATTCATGGCATAAGTTTAAACAGATTGGATAGATAGATGGACTTTTTGAAAACAGTGGCATCTTCACAAAGTACCAATTTGTGTAAGTGGCTAAAAAAATATGTATGAGGTTTTAATCTTCCTGTTCTCCTCATGCATAGTGTCTCATTTTGAGGCATCTCTTTATTTTTACCCTAGAGATCATGCTGAAATAAACTGCCAAACATCCCTTACACCTCCATGCCATCTAATTATAGCCTGTAACACTCTAGAATGCTGACAGTGCTGAGCTATTGACTCTTGACACTCTCTAAAGCACTTAATTATCTTTTCACACAAGCCCCTTTCGTATCTGTCAACTTCTTTGTATTGTTTATGAAAAAAGTTGCATATTAAGATTTCAGGATTATGCACCTGAAGTCAAACTTGCGCATATACATGGACCATTAAAAGGAGAATTTAACAAATGACAGGAGGATAGATGAAAGAATTTGACTTTGTATGACTTCTCAAATAAAAAAGGAATAAAAATTTGGCCCTTTACAAAGATTCCTGCGATAAATTGAAAGGATTTGAGGCTTTTGATTAGTTTCACCAAAGACTAAAAGAACATAAACACCAACAAGTCTGTGGTTTGTGTTATTTATTCTTAATCCATAAGATTAGGATCCAGACTTCATCTTTTTGTAACGAAAACTGCATTTAAGCATCCCAGGCAAAAAAGGAAAAAGAAGCTAAATTTGTCAAGACCTCTTGTGTTCCCTGGTATCCTACCAAATACTACCAAAATCTAGAGGAAGATTCCTTAGTTGAATTAAATACTTGTGGGCAATATATTCTAAATTATAGAAGTGCTATCAGTGATTTTAAGCATTTTGGAAGCTTTTCTACCTAAGCCTATTGAGGTTATCCCTCAAGTGTCACTGGGAAACAAGATGTCAGTCCTGATGTCTAAACTCCTGTGAAACACTAATTGTCCCCAGAAATAGTGGTCATTTACAGAGGATTAAAATTAAGACACCCTTCATCTACAACAGCTTCATGACAAGATTCATGGAAGACAAATTTTGCAACACTTCTGATTTCCTATAAAATTTGAAGATTTAAACTCATTTATGTGAGTCAGCATGATTCTAGATGAATATGTGGCACTGACTCAGTCAGTGTGTTGCCTTTGTATAGTATGTTATCCTGAAGACAGTTACACACATCACATTTAGTAAGTCATGTACTCACCAAGCTAGTGAGTTGATTACTCCAGAAGTGACAAGACTCCGAGTCTGAACATCATATACGTCTACAACACTTATTAACTATCATTTGTTCTCTTATAGTAAAGTAATTTTGAATAGTCGGCATACAAGTAAAAAAGCAAGTAGTAGTTCACGACCATTTTCCAAATCACAAAACCATAAATTTTCCTAGACCATCAGATTTTTAGATACAGGGAGTTCTTTTGGAACATAAGCACTAACAATGAACACAAAACCATAATTTTGAGTTTAAAAAGAAGAAGGTTCTGTTCCAAGGAATTTGTAAGACATATTGGTGTTTTCTTAGGCATAAACAAGCAACCAGTCTATTGGTAATAGAACTTCCTTGAGAAGCTATGGCCTATCACACCATGCATGTGTCAGCTTGCTTTCTACATCACAAGACTTACTAATCATGCTAATTATGTAAGTGTGAAATATAGTCTTATGACTGAATGTGGAACACTTAAAAGTTGACAGTGAGAAGATTAACAGAAATAGCAGCTGCATACCTCACATGTAGGAGGTGTCAAGGCAGCAAGGTTATGCTTTGGTAGCGAAGTGACTAAATGTGTGCACAATCAGGGGTCAAGCTCATTAAGATTTTTGCTGTGTGACACCAAACTGTGCATCCTAAACATGAAGAGATGGGGGATATTAGCTAAAAATGTTTTGTTTGGTTTTTTTACACCGACTTAAATTCTGTATGTTTCAAGCAATCCCTTCTATTTAGTGCATTTGGCAAGCACACTATATGAAAACAAGTTCTTAACTTCAAATACTGATCCCCAAAAAGAGGGAAACCAATAAACTTGAAACGTCAATGTAACTATTTCTAAGCCAATTTCTCCTCAATTTATTCTCCCTAAACATGAGTGAAAAAGACAAATAAGGATATAAGAAGCATTTTTATTAGCACTTTCTAATTATACAACAAAACTGAATATGACGTCCACAGCACCATCAGTAATTATAGTTTCTGCCTTTATAGCTATTTTAATTGTGGTTTGATGTCACGAGTTAATGGAATCACATGTGTTCCACAAATTTTATTGCAACTCTTTATCTTGCAGCTGCTTCTTTCTTGATCATGAACTCTCACAGAAGCTTTCTATCTTTCCGGTCTACTTCTGCCTCACATTTTCTGCAATCACTTCTTAAACTGCTTTGGTGACTTGGAAGGCTGCTCCTCTTACTGCTCTAATGATTGTTCTTTTGCACTGTTTCAGAGATTTACTCTACTGCTCCAGTGATTTTTTTCCCCTTTAGCATCAATACTGTGGCTTCACCATTTGCTCTAGCATCAATGATTGCTTGAAACCTGTGCAGTAGCACACCACTGAACTACAAGATTTGCTTTAGCTGGCTTGTCAGGCAGTGAGTGATATTTTGTCAATCAGGGGACCTGAATTTCTGGACGTTCCAGGTTATAAAAAGCAGCAGCCTGTACAGGGCATGGACACATGTATTATATGGAATTGGCATGCTCAATGCCTTATTCAAACCTTTATCTCACCCAGCTGAAACTTGCTTACCTGCCCAGGTAAACGTGGATTTTAAGAGGGAGAAAAGGGGTTGGGAAGGCTTCACCCAGTGTGCCAAGAGAGGTTTGTCTTTGCAAAAATTTCGCTGTAGTGTAATTACATGGTTCCTAGAGTTCCTTATAATGAAATTACAAGATGTCTCTTACTTGTATTCAAGCTAGGGAAAAAAAACCCCTCAGCTTTGTTTTATGGTTCTCTAACCATTCACTATGGTCTATATATCATAATTCAATTATAAACAAGAACCACAGAATTACATATCATAAACATTTATTTTAGAGGGTTATACATTCTCCATAAATATTTGCTGTGGATCAGACTTAGAACATTCTATTTAATTATTTTTCTTCAGTAATTACCATGTAAATTCATCCTGAATATGAGCCTTAGGGAAAAAAGAAATTGGTTACCTCTTTTCCTGTATTTTGAAATGACATTTAAGATAACTTTCCACCATAATTAAATTATCCCCTTTTTGCTTTTCCATACTCTGTAAGTCCCTCTAATCCTATTCATTGAGTAAGCTGAAAGAGCAGTTAGTGACAATGTTCTTCCTCTTTGAGAGAGAAGCAGATTGCATTTGAGGCTATTCTGGTTTTTAGTAGCCCAAATTAGACTTCTCAGTTTTCCATAAAAGAACTAAAAGCTCCTTTCAATGGCATCTCATAAAATTTGTTGATTTAGTTCTTGTGGTCATTTCAAAACAAAAACTTTGAATGCAAGAAGTGTTCCCCAAGCCTGAAAGGGGAAATGTATCTCAGTAAGATTCTTACTATGCAGTTAGTAACATGAAGGCAGAAGACACAAATTCTCATCAGTACTTCTAATGTTCATTCATTAAGAGAAATACATTCTTAGAGACAGAAATCCTATCCTGTGCTGTATAGTAGAAATGAGACAGAGCAGAAAGAACAAGGAATAAAAATTGTCTGCGTATATGTGTAAGTATTGCATAAGTTTAAAGGCAGAATTATATTAGAACAACAACAAATGATCACCTGTTTTTCCAAAATTTGAAACACTATCTCTCACTCAGTTCTAAGAATAATATAATATCAACAGAATAGACAAAGTAAAAAAAAAGAGACAAAGGAAAACATTGTCCTTACATCCAGCTAAGATTTAACCAAAATCATCACAAGGAAGCACTTGTCTTCCTTCTGGTTCTCTACAAGCAACACTCATCCTACAGCATATTTACTCTTACTTTTCTGTTTTTTAATTCCTTTTCTGCACAACTGCAACCCGTTTGGTGTAGAACAAGAAACATTGCACTCTGGTGTCAATCCTAAAGCCTCAGGTTGATAGGTGTGTCGGGAGATCTTCTTCTTTTTTTTATATTCACACACTGTCCTATTTTTACTCTTAGACATCCTCTTGTAGCCTGTTGAGCTGTTTATAGTTAAAAAAAAAAGTGTTGTCAAACTGGGAAGAATTAAGAGAAATATGATAGGGATCAACTTCGGAATATCTGTCTCACAGCAAAAGACTAAAGAAGCTCAATCAATTTAAATTCACTACAAGCAGAAGTGACAATTCAGGTCTAAATAATCAACGAGAAAAAACATCAATTTTTTTTAAAATAACATAACTGCCAAAGGCATTACAGGAAGTAGAAACTGGCAGCTAAAAGTACTGTATAGACAGCATTTTTATGGTGGTGATAATTAAACAGCAGAATATTTCACATTCTTTGTCAGTTGATATCTTTATATTAAGCCTTGATGTCTCTTCTAAAAGCCGTGCTCTGGTCCAACAGGAAATTACAAACTTGAAACAGAAACCACTTGAGAAAATTCTGCTGTTTATCACTGTAACATCTTCTGGACTTCAAATCTATTACTTTACTTGCCATCTATTTCCCTTAACTATATTATGTTTCTGTGCTTGGGACAGCTGAACAATATCTTTTGTGAAAAGATGGTATTAGAAGCGTATTAGTTGTATTACGCATAGTTTGATATAACCATGGGGAAAAAGAAAAGAGTTAACATATCTTGAACAAATACCTCACAGGGCATAAACAGGATGCCCTCAGATATTACGATAGTCCACATGCAGTGAGTGTGACTACATAATGGAGTTTAGGAGAAACGACAGACGATATAGATAGAGATGCTTGAGATCTGTATTTAGATCACCTCATAATCTGCGTGGCTAATATGCAGAGGTGTGTGGCCCTCGGTAGTTTCTGCAGTACATCTATCCCACAAATACAAAAGAAATGTCGTGAGAAACTTCAGGTTTCCCAAATTAGATTTTCCTTGACCACTGAAAATGAGGACCTATTTTCACATAAATTTAAAAAAAGAAAAGATAAACTCCTTAATATCCTTGCATGAACAGTAACACTGTATGTTTCTCTGATGTATTTTATTACATTTCTCTTCCTTGTATAACATTCTTCCTTTGATTCCCTTAAGCTTTCAAAACAGCCCAAGAAAAACAAAGATGAATACTAAAAGAAAGAAGACGAAGACCAGACTCTAAGCATGGCCTTGAATTGTGGCTTAATGCACTTATGAAGAGGATAATTGTCTATTTCATCTGGGGTCTGTTGCTTTTTATGTTATATTTAAATTAATTACTTGTAGATATATTGGTACTACGAGACACAACTGTGATTTTCCTAGAGAAAAGCTTAACAGAAAGTCAGTCTTTACTAGTACAGACATTGGGAAAATTTTTTTGCAACTTTTCCTCAGTTTTACTCCAAATATTGGTCACGGAAAAGAAACATAATTCAGTTTTGATTAGACAAAAAAAAGTCTTCAAGGAAGTTATTTGAATGCCAAGTTTCAAAAACATGCACTTCACTCATTCATATAATATCTTAAAACATGCAAAAGAGGAACACAGTTATTCAAATTTTTGTTTGCTTAAACAAATGAGTGATATTATTTTGTATGTTACACTGCAGGGTTTTTTTTGCGTTTCATTCCTTAAGAATGTATTTTGTCTAAACTTTGAATCATTACCTACCACATCCATTGATGCAGTTACACCAGGATAGAAAATTTTTTAAAATTATAATAATAAAAATGATTACATCAAATCACAGACAAGGAAAGCTAGATTTTGTGAAAGATATTTCTGGCTCAATTCCGAACAGAAAAGTTTGCAGAAAACCTCCTTTCTCTTCATGAACTTGATTTTTCTTTAGTAAAGGAGCCTGTAAAATAATTACCATTTAACCTATTCTTACTCTTCAAATGAATGACAACGTTTTAAGATACAGAAGTAGACTTCAAAAGATGGGAGGCAGGCTTCTCCAACAAAAATTTAATACATGTTAGCACATGCATCAAGTGGTATATTTAATACATAATTTTGTGGCTGTGGAATATTAGATGGGGAGGGGGGTGGTGGTGGTGGTGCAAACTTTAACAGAGTAATCATGCATTCTGAATGTAAAAAAAGAATTGTCCGTGTGCTTGAGCTGACTGCTAATTCTAGAATTAACACACTTCAACGTGAAATACCTGGAAAGTGTCTGTTAACTTCTTTTAATATCAGTATGTGTTATTTCACTGAAATGCCATGCTTCAAATGGAATTTCTAACATATGGGAATGTCAGAATTCTTTTTTTTTTTTCCTTGTCAAGAAACAAGATATTCTAGAAAAAATTCAGGCCAGGCTATTCCTGGCATGAATTTTTTCTATGTGCAAAACACTATCACTACACTCAAACTTCAGTTAAGACCTAAAAATAGACTAAAAGCACAGAGAAACACTGTGACCTGCTTTGAGCAAGCAAGTCAAAGTCTCAAGCATACATGTGCATATGAAAGGCTTTATAAAGGTTTGGTTCTCTTTATTTTTCATCTAATCAATCTCATTTTTTCACAGAAAAATGAACTCACCATGCTTTCTAGAACTAACTCTTGTGAGTTTTTTAATTAGGTAATGACACTGCATATGTGTGTCCTCAGTTGTAATACAAAAAGAGCAAAGTAAGATTTTTGGTTAAGTATGGACCAGGCAAGAATTCCTAGCATAAAGATATTAGCATAGAATGAAATTATTAGATAGTGTTACACGCAATAGCAATTTTCAAGGGGAATAAACATACAACATGCTAATAGCATGCAAGCAAGTGAAGATCATTGTTATGTATCTTTTCTGTCGGTATATGTGCATTTATGTTATTTCCAGTAAAGCTCTGGTTGAAAAACTGAAAGAGGAAGTGTATTAACTGGAGGGGATGCTTACTATTCTATGATCTACTAGGGTATTTTGGTATTTTCAGTTACATTTATTCTCAATAGCAAATAGGCTTTTATTATTTCTTTCTTGCCACCCTGCCCCAAATCTGATTTTTCAAAACATTCAGTGGTTGTACATCAAATTAAGGTCTTCAAAGGGTCCAGAACAAACGAGGCAAGCCATTCAAAAATCTCATGATTTGTTAAAGATATAAAAAGCCTCTTTTTCCAAAAAGTGCCTCAAATGTTGAATATGCTGGTTTATTTTTAACGAAGTGTTCTGAACTTAGTAAGTGTAGTAAATTAAAAGATAAACTGCTACAAATACCATATGTAGTTCCTATTAATAACTTCAACTCTAATAATCTTTCTAATACACTGACCCTGTGGGACAATGGACTTGTCTGGACTGACTTGTGCCAAAAGCAGAATTCACCGAGGGTTGGCTAGAAGCAATGGGGTTTCATCTGAGCAGCATCTTGAACCACTTGCTTATTTTCACAAGACTTGACCCACATCTTGCAAGATTTGGGCAACGTGCTTACCTTGCAAACAACAGCACAGTCTGCGATCTAACACTCAAATCAATTGACACCGGGGGCAATGAGAAGGCCTTGCACCCCAACGTTCCATCAGCAAAATCAGTTAGACACACCTTCCCCCCAATCCATACTGAGTTCCCCACCTCTGTGCTGGACCGTTGAGCCTCATCAGGCTTCCATAATTGGCAACCCTTGTTGAGGGTCAATTGGCATACAATAATTGACTTAGTCCCACCTTGCCAATAGTACAAATCTGGCATTGAAAATCCTCTATTTTGAGGATGAGAATGCCAACTAACAGGAGGGGTCAACAGGCCTGGGCCTCTCCTCCCCAAGCAGGGATGTCTCTTTGGCAAGATACATGCCTCCAACTACATCAGATGATACTCAGGTGAATTGTTGCTATTGCTTAATTAATTAATGATTGGTTAACCTTAAGACATTTAGCATTAAACACAGCAAGTACATTTATCAAAGGCAATTCCAAATTTGTTATTTCTGTTACCTTAATAAATCATTTATCTTTTCAACTTTGCAAAGTTGTTTCAGTGAAGCCCCTTCAGAGGGCTCTGACAGCCAAACACTGACTCTTTCAGTGAAAGTCTGTGAGAGGACTCTGACAGGCAAACGTTGACTCTGATAAGTGGCTACACCTACACTCCTTTAGGCATAAAGCGTTGACCAAGTCTGGGACTAAGGCTGGATCCAGCCACACCTAAACACCTCTCTGAGAAGGAATTGTGAAAGCAAGGGCGTCCTTTCTGAACCTTGTGACTTAATGGGCGGGCCTTCCTCTCCAGCCACACATCAGACTCATACTCTTAACACGACAGACCCATCAAAAACAAATTAAAACCTCTATACATAAATAATTATGTAATAAATCACCACAAATATGTCAAATGAATACCATCTATAGTTGAAACCACTTTACATTAAAGGTAAATTATTTATTGCCTTCAAATACTGTATATAAGCTCAAACACTTCAGAAATACAGACTCATCAATTGTAAAGCCATCTTGTCACTTTCTGCAGAAGAACTGAGAACTACGTTCACAAGCAGCTTTTTTGCTCATAGTGTATATAATGCAATTACGCTGAAATACATACCACACAAAACAAGAATATTTTTTTAAACAATGTTCTTTTAATTACATTTATTGGAGTATTATTTGATAATATATAACTCTGTAAGAATAAGTTTCACTTTTTATTCTAGTTGGATAATTTATATATGAAAGTGCTGTGGAATAAAAGGGAAGAACATTTTTTAATCAGAAATTTTGCAGCACTGGTGAAAACTGCTGCAGCAAATTGATATCACCATTAAGAAGGCCTGGCTGTTATTTATGCTATTAGCAATTAATTAATCTTTCACAATTTCAAATTAATTGTATATATAGAAAACCAATGTAAGGAAATCTCTTCTGCAACTTTGAGATAAATTGTTACAACTTCACTGACATGAAATAATTGCATCATCTTTAGAATCACTTACAAAGCTATCCATTTCCTTTTTCAAAACGTGGAGTTAAAAACTTTTTGCACTTTTCACTTTGCCATGTTGCACACTAAGACGACAAAGACTTTCCTTCTCTTTATCACATGATGGAGATCTACAGCTAATACTAACTTTGGCTTGTGCATTTGAAGGTATGTAATTGCTGTGTGAGCATTTGATTACAACTACTGTCAACCAAAACCCATCTTTTAAAAATATTTTGCTTCATAACATCATGATTGATTTGCTCGACAGTGCCTTCCATTCTATTGTCACCAAAAGCCATCTCATCTCCAGTTTCTATGGCCCTGTTGCATTTAAAGCACCAAAAAAGGGCACAAAATACCCTGGTACTATTGTTACTTCTCCATTAGTGTTCAGTGGGCATATATTGCTACTATGAGAAATTCGCTGCTTTATTTCGAAGTACAAGGCATGTAGTATGAATAGTTCTTGAAAATGATGATCAATAAGCCGAACATACAATAGGCTGACTTTTGGTGTGCAATTCATGCTCTCTTATTCCACGCTACTCATATATGGATTCAAATGGCAACACTGGACTTAAATAACAAAGTCTGGATTCAAATTTCAGCACTTCCGTTGCTCATCAATTTCTTTGACCACGGTTTCTGCAAGGGAAACTTACAAATTTCAGATCACTGTAACTTAACCAATGCTCCTTCACACCCTGCCCATTCACTTAAGGTTTTAGAAACTGGAATATGTCAATGTGCACATGCCTAGATGTGTGCAGAGGTGCACTCATTTGAGCGTAAATTTACTTTTAAAACAGACAAAAAGATGTTTCAAAATTTTAGACTGCATCATTTCTGTCTTCCCAGAATTTGCAATCCTGACACTAGGAGTTCCATGAGACCTCTTTAAGGAATAGATCAGAGATTTCTTTCTTGATTTGCGCTTAGAGCTTTTGACTTTCAGGACTATGGTGCTCAAGACCTAATATACCACATGTTTCAGCTACTAAAGACATGTCTGTGCTGCTTAATGTTTGGGGTCTTATTAATCTTAGAATAACAGGGGACTTAGTGTTTTTTCCTCAGACTTCTATCTTGTATGCGTCCATGGAAATAATAATCTATACTGCAGTGAGGGAAAGCAGAATGTAAACACTTAGAAATACATTTCTTTAGTTGAATTACTTCCAGATTGTCTGCGAAACAGTAAAAAGACTTCTTTTTATTTATGATCCCATTTCCTGTTATTGTGCACATGCATCTAGATGGTTCCATGATGATTGCAGAGAAGGACCTTGAACAGTTTGTACTGTTTATATTATGTGAGAGAAGAAATTTATTATAACAAGAGTCCTTCAAGAGTTGCTCTAGGTCTTGTTTTATTGATCAATACATGAATGAGCTTGATTTATATGGAGAGGGCATGTCTTTTTAAGGCTAACCTTCAAAGCTCATGTCATTGCTATACCTAGGAAGATATGTAAGGTCATGCAGTTGGGTACTACACAATGAATTTACAATACAAAATATTGTTTTGCTGTGTGTTTCATCTCATTTGTGTTATTTTAGCTCCCAGTTCTATAACAGCAACAGAAGCAAAAATTTTTTATGTCATTTTTGCATATATGTCTTTAATTCGTATCACTTTAAGTCCATGGTTCCTTTTCATTTTAAATATAAATGAATAAAACATGTCAGCAAGAACCAGACAATTATCTCTTAAAACAGGTATTTAATTGATTCCGCTTTGGTCTTGAGCAAAAACAAATAAAATCTCCAGATATCATATAACTGTAAGGCTGCTGGCAAAAGTGTCTTGCTATGTAAAGCCATATAATTAGAAGGCAACGTTGAAAATGTTCCTTAGCTGCCTCCCAAGTTGAGAACCAGAAGGCCAATGACCTAAAGGGTTTGTATGGTTATAGCAGATTCTCTTGCACTCCTCCAGGGAAACCTGCATGCTCGATTACCCCTCTGAAATGCCTCTACACCAACATGTGCAGCATAGGGAATAAATAGGAAGAACTAGAGATGTGTGTGCCGTCACAGGGCCATGATCTCTCCGCATTTACAGAGGCATGGTGGGACAGCTCTCATGACCAGATTATCGTAGATGGCGACATACTTTTTAGGAAAGACGGGCCAGCAAGGTGGAGTGGTGGAGCTGCTCTTCATGTGAGGGAGCAACTGCAATGTATCGAGCTCTGCTAGGGGTGGATGAATAATAAGCTGAGAGTTTATGGGTAAGAAATAACGGACAGGCTAATATGGGCAACACTGTTGTGGGTGTTTAGTACAGGCCAGGCCACCTAATTGGAAAAAGCAAGTCAATGAGGCCTTCTACAGCCAGCTGAAAGTAGCCTCACAGTCACAGGCCCTGGTTCTCATGGGAGACTTCAACCACCCTGACATCTGCTAGAAATAAAACACAGCTAGGCACAAATGGTCTAGGAGGTTCCTGAAGAGCCCTGATGATTACTTTTTGATGCAAGTGGCAGAGGAGCCAATGAGGAGAGTTGTGCTGTTAGACCTTGTGCTGACAAATAGAGATGGACTGGTTGAGGATGTGAACCTTGAGGGCAGCTTTGGCTGCTGTGACCGTGAGATGGTGGAGTTCAGGATACTGCATGGAGGAAGTAGGGCAATCAATAGGATCAAATCCTTGGACTTCAGGAGAGCTAACTTTGGCCTCTTCAAGGACTTGCTTGGAGGAATCTCATGGGTTAGGGCTCTAGAAGGTAGGCAGGGTCCAAGAGAGCTGGTTACTATTCAAGCATCACTTCCTCCATGCTCAAGATGCATCCCCATGAGTAAGAAATCAAGCGAAGGAGGCAGGAGACCTGCACAGATGGACAAGAAGCTTCTAGCAAATCTCAGATGGAAGAAGGTCTATGGAACATGGAAAGAGGGACCAGCCACTTGGGAGGAATATATGAACATTGTCAGAGTATGCAGGGATGCAACAAGTAAGGCTAAGGTCCATGCCACCAAAGGAGGAAATCTCCTGCAAATTAATGCTCTGGGGATTTGAGACATTATTTATAAGAGTTGGTCTTTTTGAGTGAGCACAGGAGAGGAAAAACTTACTGTTTTCTCTAGACACTCTCAGCATGGTTTTGTAGTATGATAAAATTACTATCTTGGTTTCATTTGGAAAGTGACAAGTGGTTTACTGCACCTGCCAAAAGCCCCACTTCCTCTGGGACTTGAAAAAACCAAAAATGCTTAATACATTTCATTAAATTAATACTTGAGTAAATTATGCCTTAAAAATAGCATGTATCCAAATATTTTTGCCAATTTACAGCAACATCCCATTTAAAAGCTGTGTGAAAACTTATTTTTTAGTGCAACTATGCCATGAAATAGTTATAAAGAAGGTGGAACTGCTGGAAGCTTCTCAAGCAGAAGTATTTACATGTCACCTTGAGCATGGTGTATGTGCTATATTCTTCACAAAATACAGATGTGTCCAGGATGGATTTCTGGGTTGCTATTACTAGATAATTAACATAAGAAAACTTCATTGCTATATATTCAATTTTATATGGTGACTGTGAGAAAATATTTTCAGTGGAAAGAAGTCTGAAATGCTCTCTGAGCCACATTTATTTATACAGAGAATGTGCCTTCTTTGTTTAAAGCATGTGGACGTACCTGAAAAATAGCATCGAATCAGCACAGTAGTTAGTTCAGTCTTTTACACTCATAGGTAAGTTTCTTTGATCCCACTTTTGGTTTTGGTAAAAAAAAAAAGCCTATCTGAAAAATCAAATGCAAAAACCAGCTTTGTTTCTAACCTCCTCAAATCTGTGAAGTTTTCTTGTTTGACCAGGAGGAAGCAAGAGTTCACTACTGATCAATCACTGCTGCTGAAATGTGTTTTGAGAATGCCACCTGAGAAGTGAAATTACTGGCACGCATGTTCTGTCCAGCATAGAAGTTGGGCACATATCATTTACGTAACAACTACTGCTATATCTCTGGGCAGCTCGTTGTGCAAGACAAAACAGTGAGATTCCCTTCTAAAAGGTAAAATTCTCTGATCTTTTCTTTCATAGGTGAGAGCGGTTTGAGGAATTGTAAGGGCTATCTTAGCAAGAAAAAAGGTGGGATAGCAATGATTATACAGACCTGATGTGTAGAAACAGCTTCTTGCGACCTATCCCATATGGAAAGCAAATTCTGTTTTAAACAGCAAGCAACAAAACTAAGTTGGTTCAAATTACAGAATGCAATTCTTTACAGAACGTAATATGCGGGTGTGATAACTTCCAGCTCAGCTTATGTTTGGAATATCTTGTTCTTTCTGGCAGGAGCTCAGGGCCAACTTCCTCATTTGTCATCAAGTGCTCTGATTTGAAAGGCCAAGTAGAATTAGCTAGTGGGGCCTGCCATAAAGCAGTCACTCAAGACTGCCATGTGTGAGGAGCAATTAGTTCTTAAGGAATAGTAGGACAGCATGGATGCTGTATGTCTGTGATTATGAACGAACTTTTTCTAAATGCAGGGATCTAGGTTGTGATTTTACACATGAAAGGAAAACAAAGCTTTTTAAATGCTATTCAATGAAAATGTTTAAACTTTCCTTTCAGGTGTGAGAGCTTCTCAAAGACAATTGATGAATACTGGCAGCAGACAGAATGGGAAAAAGCCCCACACCAAGTAACACTAATTAAGCCTTCCATCAGCTTTAAACTGTGGCATGCTTAGAGACCTTCTTCATTGTTTAATATTTTATCTTTGTTCAAGCAGATAAATAGTATTATATCATAAATACATATAATAGAAATTACATAATAAACAATGTATGAGATCTTGATTACCAAGATTTTCCCATCTCTCATAACTTTGTTTATCAGGCTTCATACTGGCGTGTTGGATAAGCCAATTAATTTCAGCACAATATTTGCAAAGCCCTCCCCTGCAATTCTAGTCTTGAGATGTCTTTTGAAAATAAGCAGGAATGGACAACTCTCTCTTACAAATTTTCACAAAGATTCTTCCTTAACAAAACTTCAGTGATCTTTTGAATCCTCTCTTTCAGTATTCATGCAAGACTGTGGGACATACGACCCACCAGAGAGTACTTGTGGTTGTAAACCACACCTTGTTTGGGAGGCTCATTTAACAAGCAGACATCCACACACCTGCAGCCAGGCTCACTAGATTTCAAAGGCCCACCAGGCAGATTCAGCAGTCCTGTCCCTCCACCTCTCTGCAGCCAGGTCCATTGTAATTGGAAGTAACCCACCAACTGTTGTGTCTAGTGTATCACCCATCAACTGTTTGTTCAGTCAAGAAAGTATGTGGCACTACACTCTAAGGACAGTAGGGAATAAATGAATTTATTTATCTATGTACATTTATTAGTTGTTGGTTGAATACATGTTGCAGCTGTTTTCTGTAAATCCACCTTTCACCACTATGCAGGTTTTGTTCTTGTGTGTTTCTTCTCAATTGCAAAAAAAACACAATTCCTGGGAAGAACCACCTTGAAAAAAAACAAGAAAGAAAGAAGAAAATTAACATTTATTATAAAAAAGGACAAATATTTGAATGGAACATCTAGCGATAGAAGAAGTAAAAATATTTTTCAGACTGGCTGTACACAGATGCAAGAAAATTCTTCTAATTTATACTAGCTCAAAGATCAAGCTGCCACTGATGTTTAATGACAGCATTGCCTCCTCAATTTTATTGATTTTACTATGAAGATTGACAACAGTAATCCTCATGTGGCTACAGCAGAATTTATCTTGGACGGACTCTTCTATGGTCTAATTGTTTTCACATAATTCTCTAGACTATATGAAAATCTGCAGCAATGACTACATAAAGATCGCAGTCCAAGCTTAGACATAAGACTCAAAAACTCTTTTTAAGCAATAAATAGAAATTAATGTCAGAAAATATAGTTTATCCCAATGGCTTTTGACTTAAACGACAAATAATTAATCTGCTCTTATTTGCTCCCCAATTATTTACCAAGAAACCCAAAATAGTGCAGAAATGCTACAACATAGAGGAACACATGACAATACAGAAAATGCTTGATTTTACTAACTCTGCTATCTTGTTACACACTTCTGCACTAAAATCTGACTTGTGCAAAACCTAAGCAGATTTGATTAAGTACTTTTTCAGTGATGGAGCCACAATGCTTAGAGACTGCTTAGAAACACTTACAGACTAGACGGAAACCTAGGTTCAGAAAACATACATTCATCTAACTGATTTTGAATCAATTAAAAGCATCTCTGAAGTAGACACGTGAGATAATAAATATCAAAGGGTAGAAAGAGGTGCAGAAGAAAAGCGGTCCTCCTCTGTCATGAAGAGCTGACAAAGTTATATGGTCCCTCCTTTTCTGAATAGACCCTGTGAAGGAAGAAGCAAGCATCTAGGACCCTTTGTCCAGGGACAAATGATTCTGCATTTTCAGTCCTGAACAGAACTTCAGTTTCAGAAAACAAACAGTACTTTTGTGAGTTACTGGAGAAAAAATTACACCTTTCTCTTGATATCTATTAAACATCTATCTGTATTCTGTCATTGATACGTGTGTGTATGGAGAATAGATGCATGCACATCTCTATGAGAAATAATCCTTCAACATCTTCCTAAAAGGGTTTTCTGTATGCCTTATTACCATTACATGAGTTAATAGATTGTTGCGAGGTAAAGATGTTATTGTGAATCCATTACCTTTGCTTAGATTCCAGACTTCGTTGTTTTACACAGTAAAGAATAAAAGCCCAATGAAAGTAGCATGAACGACAAAAAGTGAAAAATCAGAATTGCTGTGTCTGAATTGTTTCCTTAACATGAATCAGGGGATTTTCACTGGGCTACTTCTTCAGGTAAAACACCATGTGCAGAATGCTTCTGTGAGTCCTATAGACAAACATACTTCACCTAATTGGGTCAAAACACTAGATCGCTTTAAATACTGGCTGAGTTCTTAACTGTCAAGTCAATTTAAGATTCAAAATCACCATAACTAGTCGTAACTTAAATCTATGCAAAATAATCTCAACTTCACAACATGAGTTAATTTCACTTACTTGTTTAACTACTTTGAATGTTTTGATTTATTGATTTTATTTTTAATTTATTGGCTTTTCTTTCTGTAGATTAACCACATGTGTGTTATATTATCTACTTGCTTTTTAATAAATTCCTGTAAATTACATACATTGGCTTACTGCACCAAACTGCAGCATGGGTTATGAACTCTGAAGGCACAAGTTCACTCAGATATTCATCTTCTTTTAGGCCCTGATTCCAAACCAATATCAAAGTGCAACTGTGACTACTTTAAGGAGAACTCAGAGAAAAGCACTGCTGAGTGAACTGGAAAGCCATCATCACATTTTCCTCCCTTAATCAGTAGCAAGAGCTGTTAAATTTTTTAGACACTCATATCAGCTGTGGGCAATCTGAAATGACTTCTCATCCTAAAGACAGACATGTGAGATCAGATTTGCACTTGGAGACCTTAAGTCTACTCTCAGAGTAGTGCAGTGAACCTTTCCAGAGGTCTGACTGTTGAACTTCGGATAGTCTTGTGAAAAAGCACTAGGTCATATTTGCTTTGAGATCTAGTTATCTCTAGGAAACACTATGCTTTGAGGTGGAAGGTGGGACAAATAGTCATGGGTCTGCTCAAGTTTCCTGGTGTCAGAGCACCAGCTGACTTTGATGCCAGAAAACAGTGAAGAATTTTCAAATTTTTAGAGATACTTAGAGATTCTTATATCAAACAAGATAGTACCAGTAATCCTCAGCCGAACGATTCTCTTTCCAAAGCTTCTGCTGCTCAGCTATTTGTGCTTAAAGAGGAGACTAGTGATGCTGAATTCCTTCAGCAGCTGCTGCCTGTGACACATGCCAGCCCAGGGTGTCAAGAGCCTCTGCCTTCTTCGCAGAGCCAGCCCAGCATCAGCCCTGGTCTCTGGCCAGCACTGCTAGGGAGAGGGGTCTTTGATTTTAAATCCTGTCACCAAATGTTGCCTCTGGCACATTTTGAGTATGAGAAATTGGATTACGTAACAAGGCCCACCTCCAGCCTTTGCTGCCATGCCATTTCTTTAAAGAGATTGAACCTGAGGTAGGAGGCTAGGAAAGAACCTGACAAAATCTCATGTCTTTGGAAATTATTTCTTCCCTCCCGCCTTACTCTTATTCATAGTATCAAGAAGACAAAAAAAAAAAAAAGAATTTAAAGAGGTCAGGCTCTGTTCTTAAAAGATAAAAGGGAGCAGCAACATTTCTGAGCACTCTAGTAAGTTCTGGGACCAGGGAAGAGCAAAAGGCCTGAACACGATCAAAGATACAGTGGCTGTAGGTAGCAAAAGCTTTGTCTTTTTCACTTTGCCATCTGTTTCTGGCCCAGGGGAGGGCTGGCTTCTCCTCAGCTGCACCGGGGAGGAAGGTCATGTCGCAAAGTGCTTCCTGTGGCGTCAGCTGCAAAACGGCAGTCATTTCTGTTAAGCTAAGTCCATCAATATCCTGGCTGATGGCAAGTCTGAGGCAGGCAATGCCAAACGTCTTTGGCCACAGTGGAGCTTTGGACAAGCTCCCTTTGGCTTGAATTTCCTCTTTTTTAATGTTTCTTTGTCCCTTTTGAAAGGGGATGGAAAACTGCTTAAAAACTGACAAGTCTATGCAGAAGTGCTGATGTGCAACCTGCTGCCACTTGGGGAAATAGTCTTTGTCTTGATTATCTAAAGCCATTAGGAGGAATCAAAATCTGCCACAGTTATTAACGCTACCAACAATTACTGCCTTCTTAGATGATCTGTAAAAACGTTCCAGTCAAACAGAAAGCTAGATATGGTGAGCAAAATGGGAAAGTAAGAAAGAATAAGAACTAAAGAAGTAAGACATTTCTTGTAAGTTTGTGTTTTACCATATCTGGACATTAATATTGGAATTGTAGAGTATATCTTCAGGATGACCTGCAGAGCAAAATAGACAAGACATTCAGGACTTTTTCTGTTTAATTTCTGTTTAATAATTTAGTTACATTATTTATGAGTAAAGTATGGGAAATTCTGCCTGATTTTTAATAGGCTCCAACTACTCTCCAGTCACAACGTTCAAAATTTCTCAGTTTGTCTCAGGTTGGAAGCATACTGCAGGGTTGGGAGGTGATGTTTCTGACACTGAAAAAGCTCCTATGGAGCTAAGAATTAAGACTAATCATGTTAGGTATTTACACACTGAAATAAATACCTAAGAGATTTAATCTTTCCAGACCTACATGTCTTTAAAAGACTTAACTGTATTCTTTTCAGTGTGAAAGTATAAGTTATTAGATTTTCTTACACATCTTCCCAAACTTACGCCTCTTTAAAAATAGGCATTTAAACATACCAACAACATTAATCAGGGGTTCCTATGTTTCCTTTTAAAGCGGATCTCTATCAACTCTTTAACATTCACCAGGATACCAGAATCAAATCTTCTAATGAGGAGCCTGAGTTGCTCTTCTTCTTTCACTCTTCAGCATGGTATTTCTGTTAGCTTTTAAGATAGAATTTCACGTGACCAGGCTAAGATGTGACTAAACTAAGAAGTTTTCCAACAAACAGGTATAGTACCTTTACACTCCCAGCTCTGACATAAGAGGAAGGCTGTGTGATCTGAATCTTGTGATAACAGTGATGTTAGGCTTATTCTGTAAAATTGCTTATTCTCATTATTGCCCAAGCAGTGGGAATTCATAGCCCTTGTCCATTTCTAGATCTATTTATGTATTTTAATTTTTATAATTATTCCTTGGAGAATTAGGTCTTGAATGGAAAAACTCTATATTCTATTAATTTGTTTTCCTCCTTCTCCTATTCTTTTCAAAGTTCTCTTTTGGCATTAAAAAGTTATTGCATTCTTTAGTATTTAATTACCAAGATTATTAACACAAAAACTGGGATGTGCTGATAACTCAGAGCATTGGACTAATCCAAGTATTTAAAAGCGCTTTCTTTTTAGTGAGAAATTAAAATCCCAGTCCATTCACTTTTGCACAACTATTACAGGAAAATTGTTTAAAGTGAACTGTTAAGCTTAATAAATTCTAAACACTAAAGACACATTAGGAGCTGAATTTGCAGTAAATCTCTGCTGTTCTCTTTCCTAATTACATCAGAAAGCATTCTGCTTTCCTCTCATTTTTCCACATATCTTTCTGCATACATTTACACACCCAGACTACTCAAATAAACAGTGAAGGCAGACATGAAAAGTTATAGGTGCACGAGTTTCCAGATAAGAACTGCCATCTCTTGGATCAGTGCTCCACCTAGCCTAGCATCCTGTTTGTTGGTAACCAGGAGCAGACACAGAGGGAAAAATAAAACAAAGAAAATGCCTATAATGTGGTCCTTTTCCCCGGCATATCTTCACAGCATCAGGTGACTATACTTGATGGTTTCTGTGCTTAATAGCTGTGTTGGACTTACCCTCCATGAATTTCTCTAATCTTTTTTGATAAGCAAGTACATTCTTAGCCTCTACCTGAATCTGGAGTGTTGAATTCCACAGAATAATCCTTATCTTCCTGATTTTAATCATTACTTCATTAAATCTTTCCAATTCATATTTTTTAGAAATTCTGTTTGCTGATCTGAGCGGACTAAAAGGTTTTACTTGTGTTCTGCTATGTTATTACCTGGTCACGAACCACTCCCCCAACATTATCCTTCCGTCTCACAAGCTCATTTTTTTACTGTATGGATACCTGGGACAAAGTTAAAAACAGACACAAAATTTGGACTCATAGACAGGTAGACCCAAGAATTTTCATTTTCAGCAATGTCAAGATTTTCACTTAGGCCTATCTTTGCTGAACCATTCCTTAGTATATTACTGAGCTATAATGTCATCTGAAGTACCAGACTAGCATCTCATTCTAAAATATGCTGGTATTTCCCATCACACAGAGACACTGGAAGTTCCTAAACTGTTACCCTTACTTTGATTTTCTTCTGCCAAGAACTAGTGTCTTCACAGCATCTTGAGAAGAAATGATGACTCTTAACATCTAGATTTATAGTATCTATTGCTTGAACTAAGATTGAAGTAAGACTAGCTAAAGATTAAACCATGAGACAAACAGGGTTGGTCACCTAATATGAAACATTCTGAAGCCTCAAATATATATTTAGCAATGCAATATGAGTCATAATTAAGATTTTCTGAAGAGACAAAAGGGAAAGAGCGCTCCAAATCGTGCATTAAACACTTTGATTCAGGTAGCTTTTCCTTTTATGAATTATGAACACTTATGTATTTTAATACCACAACTAATGTAGTTTTAGAGACATTATTTTGTCTCGAAACTTTGTAGTAGATATAAAAAGAAAACCCACACCTTTAGAACCACAGAAATAAATAGATGTATAAAAATATGTTATTTACTTATTACTTCTGAGCAGTATCTTCAGAGACCTTTCAGACTACTGAATTATTAATTGTGTAGGCACAGCAAAGAATCCATTTTATTATTCTTTCAAAAGTCCACAACAACTCTTACTGACACATTTCAGCTTATTGGGTCAAGGCTTGTACTGAGAATCTTTAGCTTATGGATCACTGATTTGGCAGATTGTAATAGCTTTAGCCTGACAGGTCAAAGTCAATGTATCACGCCTCTTTATATCTAGCTCCAGGAAAAAAAAGCCCCCAACTATGCCCAGGAACAGAAACATTGGTTTTATCTGGCTATGTTCTTGAAGTATTTAAGCCATATTTCAGCCTGGACTTATATTATCTCAGTTCATTAGGTGACTATTCACCAGTAAGACGTTTTAAAAAAGGAAAAGTCATATAAGGCATTACAGTGCCATTATATTAATGCCAATACAAGGACAATGATTTATTTATAGAAGCAAAGCCAAACAAAATACACTGCCCTGAAAAGAATAAGTACAGGGCTTTGCTTACCTAAAGTCATATGAAGTTGTCTTGTTTATTTTGGTACTTGCTGATATAAGTAATTAAATGTGATTTGGCCTTACAAATTACTTGGTGATAAATTACCTAATAGTCGAGGAATAAATTTCCTGCTCTATACTATACACGTAACCAGGTATCACCATTTGCTAAACACGGCAGTAATACAGCTCTTCTTCTAAGATCATGGCAACTATTTACCCACTTGGACCTTTTGTAGTCCTATACTAGGACAGTTACCTAATGCAGATAGCAGCTATGAGAGATCGCTTCTCCTCCCTCCTTCTTGGGGTGCCACAAATTACTGAGTGTAAAACATGATTTTAAGAAGAACCTCTGATCCCTTCTGCCAGTCAAATCTGGCTAACTGAGACTCATCTTTGCAGACTATAGCGTCGCTCCTCAGTCCTACAAATATCAGGACAGCTTTCAGCCCCTTGTTAAACATCTTACAAATGAACTGGCCTAGAAAACACGTATGCATACACATTATATATTTGCCCTCTAAGCACAAATATGTAAATCTGCATCTTCTGAGGATTCCAACAGAATTGCATTTAAGAAATAGTGCCTGTATTTCTTTCCAATTTTCCTACCTGCGTGAGATCACTTCTCAATACCAGTAAGTATTTAAAGAAGAAAAAAATAAAATTAAACAGCATCATAAATCATTCAGCAAATACCCCAACTCTATTCATAGCCATACATATGTTGCCAGTAATGCAGATAAATATAGAGTCATAGAAATATACACACAGACTTTGAGAAAATATGCCTCCAGACAGAAACATATTGTGCATATGCAAATAACTGTCTGGCACTGAAGCTTTGCCCTTTAGCATTCACTTAACTGTATCTCTTTCCTATGCCTGCTCAATCCCGTTTTTCCATCTGTTTATTTTTTTCAAACCTTCACTTAAGAATATGGCACAACCTCTCAAAAATCAAGAAATATGGTTCTTCATATATAACTGTCAGGTATAACATACAATATTGCTTGTGGGAGGGAAAAAAGATACAGAGAAGGGTACGTTCAAATTTTCCTGCGAAGGTTACAGGAAATGGGTTTTATCTGTTTCGTCCGAACAGTGATCATTCCTGGTTAGATTTCAAGTCTGGTTGCTATACTTTAAAGAAATTGTATAATCCAGGCCTTGCGATCAGCTTTCTTAATTTATTTCCCTGAAATGACAGGCCTGGCAAAGGCAGGCTGGCCTCTCAGATGTCTGGATTACACTGTAGCTATGGAAACAGGTGTTAAAGTGCTATGAATTTCAAGTTACACTGATATCCTGCACATCACGTTCTGTACTGATGACAGGTTATTTTACATGCTGACCAATACAACAGCATCAATCTTACCAATTTATAGAAGACCATCAGGTAAGAAAGTCGCCGTGCTGAACTTGGGGATCTTTCCCCAGGTTTTACGTTCGGTATGTTCCTGTGCACGTACGGGCTAACACACACAGATGTAGGAGCAGTACCTGCTACCACCCTCTTTCCAAAGTCTGCAGACCAAGACGTACAGGTGCCTGAAGCTGACTTGCAATAGGCTTTCCAGCTTAACAAGTATTTACCTTATTTTTCTTTCTCAAAGGAAAACAGCTTGTAGTCTATCCTCACATGGAGCACTGACTCCGGTCTGAAGCCCTGCAGTCCTTTCCATAGGTTTGCATGAGGCTGTACAAAAACAAGAAAGCTGGGATAGGGGAGAGGAACAGAACCAGACAAATGCCTTTTGCTTTGGTAGAAAATAGCCTGTGGTAACAGTGATCACCCTCCCCGCCTCCCTCCATGACTTCTGTAGCAGCAGCAGCCGCAGCAGCAGCAACATGAGGGACCAGGCAGGACCCTGCTGCCACGTCCCATTGTCCTGCAGAAAATTCCATTCAAAAAACAGCATAATGCATTACTACGATTCTTCAGCAAAAATGGTGGAGTCAAGAAATAGTTTCTGTGTAATTTTGCATCCAGATTAATAGCTATGAAAGTTACCAAGTTTTCAAAGAGATATGCCTGGTCTCACCCAGGCTTGATCTCACCATCTTTTATTTTGGTACACTCCATGTTGTCACTTACCTTCTCCTTCACAGTCATGTTTTTTGGTGAAAGATTTATGCTACTCATGTGTATGTACATTCTCCTAGCAGCTCAAAACCTGCTTCTCCTTTGTGCCACGCAGTCCATCCAGTCCCTTCTGAACCTGCCTCCACTGTCAGCGGGGCCTTTTTTTCTTTCCTGGTATTTATTATCTTATCAGTATCTCTTATTCATAGCAACATAAATAGTGATGAAGTCAGATTTGGTGTCAGACTGTATCTTTCCTCCTTGAGGTTTTGTAAACTGAAAAGCTTTCTCTTCTTGTAAGAGCTGGAATACGTCTCTGAAACTAAGATTATGTAGGCTGAAAATGTACACTGTTGTTTGCATATAAAGCAACCTTTCTGAAGTTTAGTCTAAGATTATCTTTTGAAGTGTGATGAAACAATAAGCACCCTGAAGAATTTAAGAAATGTGAAGATTTTGCTATGCAGCTACAAAATTCCTGTATAAAAATATCAGTGGGAAAATATAAGTGAAATTGGTCCAAAAGAAATGAAGCATATCAGAAATCAGGTAGCAAAATGTGTGAACTACATTTCCAAAGATGATATGAGCTGCAGCCTGAAATCCTCTATCCAAAAACCTAAACAGAATACAGAGCCTGTAGAACTGTGAATGGCCGTACCTCTTCATATCAGTTCGTACCGATTTTAAGCAACACGCCCCTGGAACAGCTCACTTGTCTATTTTACATAAACACAGATGAAACAACATACAGCTGGTTTTTCATACGGTGGGTGCCTCTTGGCACAGAACTGGAGTAAGGCCAAAGACTTTTGTATATGGCATAGCTTGACTGCTATATGAAAATATTTCCAGGTGTTAGCAGTCTTGAACTGACTTCAGGGTAGAGGAAAAAGTCCGCACACTGATATGAACTTCAGAGTTATTTATTTCTCTGAATAAAATATTTTATAAATGAAAAGTAAAAAGGATTGTTTCCAAAATTGTGAAATATACATGCTGGGAAGTCAAAGCTAAGGTGAGGATAGTCTTCATATTTCCCCCTCTAATGTTAAGAAGGATAATATACCAACTAAAAGCAGAATGAGAGAAAAGGAACTTGGTCTCTCTTGCTCATGTAGGCAATATCATGTAAGCAAATAGAACACACAATTATTTACTTTCAATAATGCTTATATTTGCATTTGCACCACTAGATGAAAAATATCTGAAGGCCTTTCTTGTTTTGCCTCACTTTTAAACCCACTCTGGTTTTACACCAACAGGGACATCCACTTTAGTATAACAGAAATGGTATGCATATCTTCCTCAATGCATTAACCAAAAATGAGCTAGTGAAACACAAGCTTTCAGTAGTCACAGCCTTGTCTGGTGACATATGTGAACTCTCTAAGCTAATGATATTGTTTTTTCTCAGCTATTCATATTTTAAAAAAGCATTACCCATATGACACAGCAGGGTCTGCTTTGACTGATCGCAGCAGGAACAAGCATTTAAAGTCCAGTTCAGTTTTCAGATGCTTTTCCCCATCCAAGGTCTTAAGAGCTGGTGTTTCAAAAGACTTCTGTGTGCAGACAAAAGATCTTAGATCCTCTGCCTCTATGGCAACTGAAGTCTTAAAAAGCACTCATTTCTTCTACACATAATCCATCTGAATGGCACTTTTTGCATTATTATACCAAATCAATCCCTTCCCTAAGGAAAACCTGATTCTGTTACGTCCAGTCAGAATAACTACAGCACATGACACATGGTTTACTCCAATAATTCCCCATTAATCAGCCTGCATTGGTTTTAGGCATGGGTCCCAGAGGCTAATGAATGGATCGTTAAATCTACTGCGCAATCAATCCCCCAGAGTATGCCCATTTTTTGCCACGTCACTTGTTTAAGGAAGCATTCTGTTTAATGGCAAAGACAGAAATTATAAGCTCAGGAGAAGATGATGCAAACAAATAATCTGTTTTTTTGGAATCCTCTCTGCAAGTATTTGACAACAAGATGAGGAGGGTGAGAAAAATAGTGAGGGAAGACTGATTTTGAAAGCTGTATCATAGACACATTTAACTTTTTCTTTGAAAAGCGGTTATTTGATCTCCCTCAAACACTCACGCTCATTCCCTGCAGGAAACTAGAGATGCCCGTCTGGGTTGTGAGAGATCCACTACACACACGAAGTGTTAAATATCACTGGCTCCCGCACAGAAAATGTCATCATTCCCACCTCCCAGTTGGTATCTTTAAATAGCTCACTTTATTTATGGTGTACATAGTGTTAATATCCTTCAGTTGCTCTGTTTTCAAGGATGGAAAAGCAGTTGCTAAGCATTTCTAAATGACAGCCCCAGGGTTCATTAAAAATATGGCAAACATTTGCTAAGCTCATTAAGTGCAATTTTTGTGTGTGTGTGTATCAGATTCCTCCTCTGCATGTTATGCGTGACCAAACATCTATTAACCCTAATCCCATTGATGAGTCTGATACATTCAAACCAGCAATTAGACAAAACAAAAGGGATATTTATTGAGAGACTCATAAATGGGCTTTCATATTGGTCTAAGCTGTTGCAAAATGACAGTTTAATTCCCTTCTGTTAATCCCCACCTACTAGAGTACTCCCTTTGTTTGATTATAGGTTGTCAGATTTAGGGATTCTGATTGAATCAAAATTTGAAGTAAACTAGAAATACACAATAATTACACTTCCTAAGCACTGCTGCCTACTGTATAAGCAGAGTGAATGCAACACAAGTTTAAAAAGAAATCAAAGAAAAAAGGATTTCAAAAATCAGCTGCTTATAAAAATAAAGGTATATATTGCCTCCACTTAAATACAGAAAAAAAACACTTCTGTTTTGCTGTACTGTAACACCTTTTGATACTGTTACCTGTTAAGCACAGTTTTTGTAGAACCAAGAGCTTTTCTCCACAGCCACAGAGAAGGCATCTCACCTTTCTTAAACAGAATGACCTTTCTAGCCCATAGACATGTGCTTCTCACATGTCTTATCAACCACTATGAAGCACAGACATTATTATGAACTCTGCAAATTATTTGCAGTTTAAACTGTCAAGCAGAGAGTCCTGTATGGAAAAACTCGAAAAATATTTGTTAAGAAAACATCTGTTAAGAAAACTTCTGCCTGTTTCTTAAGCAATGCCTACAACACTATTGCATGACTTCTCTGTAACACTTAAGGGTGCAGGAGCTGGTGTTGATCTATACAGCATGAGCTGGGCTGCTGTGAGGAGGGATCATTTATGCTGTGACAAACTAATATTATGAAGTTTTCACAGCACAATGACAGGGTTTTGCAAGTGAAAACTTCTGAGCTTTAGGTAGTATAAAACAAATAAACAAAAGTATTAAAATTCCTTAGATAACTTTTTCTTAAAGTTTTTGTCAAGAAAAATATTGCTTTCTACTGAAGAGATTTTTTTTGAAGGCAAGAATATTATGGCTGAATTTTACACCTACAAAAAGGAAGATCATTAATAATGTGAAGTCATTCTCAAATATCTCCTCTGGTTTTTCAATAATCCAACTTCTTACTAACCAAAGCCTTCTAAAAAGGGATCGTACAATCTTCAGAGGGAAATAGTCACATTCAGGAAAGATTTTTAATGAATTATTCTGAGTCCTGTTAAACCAGGAGGGAAGCAGCTCCTCATCTCAGAAGAACTGTAATACTTATCTGCAGAGAAAATATTTGTGTGTGTATGTAAATAAACACAGAGATGGTGTCAATCACGGATTTTCAATTGTGTTTTAAAATCTCTTTTTTTCCCTAAAAGCTTCAATGAAAAGGAAAATAATTTGCTTTCCTGTAGAAGAAGCTGCTTCTACAGGATATAATGTTATACAGTAGTCCTTTCAATCTACTAGTGTGTACTACTGACCTAAATCTTCTATTTAGTTATTCAGAAGATGTCTAACAGAAAAATACTACCTGACATTTCTGTTACCCACTCTATATCGCCAAACCCACAGATTTATCCCCTCTCATATGCTGATAGTCCTGTGATTCCAACAAATCATGTGTACAGGAACACCTCCCACCTAAGCTGCCAGCTTCTCTTTCCCTCAATACGAACAGTATATCACCATTTCACAGAGGCATAGAATAGTTTGGGTTGAAAGGGACCATTAGCATATTTTCAGTAATTATGCTAAAACTTTACCACATAGCAAAGGCAGCTGAAAAGTCCACTGTGCAAAGGGACTCCCTGGTTCTGTAGTGTGTGTACGCTTGGATATATTTCAGCTTTAAAAATATTCTAGCTTCAGCTTGCCCCACTTCATAACTCTAGTGGAAGGAAAACAAATCAAGATTTTTTAATAACCTAAAATCAATAAGACATAGCCAGCATTAATGCCTTAACATTTACTGCATTAAGTAGTAGTTCTTGTTACATGAGGTTTTTCAAAACTTAAAATTTTACTTCATTAATTAATATTATCTATGGATAACTTTCTCACTATTCCTTGCCTATGGCTTTGAAAATTTGATGGTGTGCTTTGCCTTAATAGATATTAAGCTCAGAAAACTTTGTCTTTGACATAACTCTCAGCACAGAATACGAGACTCTGACCACTCCTGAGAAAAAGAGGTGCAAGGGGTGATCAAGGTCTCAAAGTCCATGAAGTTATTTTTTATCTGGTACTTTTGGTTTTATACTTCTTGAGTTTTAAAACAAAACTGGAACCAAAAATTTCACTGGGTATTCCATAACATTCTTTATGCTGTATTTTACCTTAGGTACAAGTTTCAGGCCAAAGTTGTTTACTAAGCGGATTACTGCAAGGTAATAGAAGCATGTACAAGTAAGGTCATGTCAGTGGCACTGAGAACAGGATACAGAATTGGTGTAAGAGATTACAGTTTAAATGTCTTCTATTTGCAAGCTTAACTAGTCTTTCACATATGTCTTTTACTTTTTTTTTTTAGATTTGTCTTTTTACAATTTGAAGGAGATGGACAAAAAGAAAGAAGCCCTCAGTCACACAAAATTACCTGAGTGCAAAGTTCAAATGACATAACAGCATCTGCATTTGTATAAAAAAGCAATTTTTCAAATTGGTTACCTGTCATACTAAATGCTGGAGTTAGTAGGCACCAATGGACAAGCAAATCTTCCATATGCTTCGTACTCCAGCATACAGGAAAGGAATTATGAGATTTTAAAACCAGAAGCAAGAGACCACAGAATATTTTTGTGTACAGAACTTTGCTTTCAATTTACGCTTAAGCCACGAGCAAAAAGTTCCAGTAAGAAAAACGAAAAGCAGATTCTGTGTCCATCTTTACCTTGAGACATCTTACAACCCCTGTTGTCCGTTCTGCCAAAAGCATACAGAACAGAGAACAGCACACAGATAGTGTAGTAATTAACTCACTCATTCTCTGGATGTAGTAAATAATGAATTAGCCTAAATTAACTTACCACGAGACTGTCCCACAAGGACATGGCATAGACAATCAAGTGCAACAGAAAACATGGATAAACTTCTTTCCCTAATTTTCACTTTCTCTTCTAAATATTAATCTTTAAAATAAACTCGTAAGAATAAGGTAACATTGGATCATAAGATTGTTGTCCCCTAGACTCCAGGAAATTATTTATACCATGTAATACTAAGAAAACTTATTTTCAGCCACACTTTCTCTCAGTTATGATATTTTAACACTTAGAAAAAACATTATTTCACTGTTTCTAGTGTCATAGCTGGATGGCAGTCTCTCATGTCTCACTGTTTCATTTTTTTCTTTGTTTTTCTTTGCTTTGCAGCATTCACTTGAAGTATTTGCCATGGGCATAGCTCATAGTACCACCACATTAGACACTGCTTTTCACTGAGACTGTCCTTAGACCCTTGTCAAATTGTAAACATATACATTCATGGGCATCGTCAAAATCCAAACCATGAAGGTATATCACTGCAGATAGTTTCGCAGAAATAAATATTTGAAAATGTCTGGTTTAACATGTTGGATGTCCCCTTCCTTCCTACTGAAGATTATGTTTATTTCCAAAAATTTTGTTAACTTACTTCTGAATATTTTTAAAGTATCTGAGGCACTATTGCTAATCTTCTGTCAGAAATAGGATTCAAAAAAAGAGTGATAAATGTCTCTAATGGTTTTCACACATATGGAGGTGCAAGAAGCATGAATGAGGATAAACAAGAACTGTTGGTGAAGTCGGCAAAATATTTGAACACCAGTTTCTGTGCCTTTCTTGACAAAGAGAAAAATGTTCACTAGGCTATTATACAGCTTTCCCAGTAAAATCTTCCCATTATGAGTAATTATGTGTTTGACACTTTAACTCAGTTTCCTTTCAGAAACAGAATCTTTTAAACAGGATTTTTAAAGACAGAAGGGGTGGTCCAGTATCAAGTGGGACTTCTGTACTAAAAAACTAGTTTGGGAATACTACAAGGATAAGAGTAGTATACACTTACACAGACATAACTCACTTGTTCAGCAAGTGGTGAATTTTGAGCTCTTGATCCTACTGGCCTCTGTTTCCCTTCTTCCTAGTTATATCTGGCAATATTGTCTGAAAGTAAGAGCTTTTATTATTTTAATGAAAGAGTGCCTCAGTTTTAATGGAGAAACTTGGAAGCTTCTTATATACACCTCTGCATTAGAAGTAAAGCTGTATTAGAAGTGTTTGTGTAGCAGATTTTTTTGTGGGGCAATTTCACATCTTACTGGAATCATTTTTCAGTACAATTCACAAAACGTAAATGTTTGTTAGGAAAAAAACCAGCACAAAGTAAAAGTTGCACCTACAGATCAGCTGTCTCAAAAGGGCAACATACTCGGATGTGGTAAAGCCATCCTTTGTATCTCCATGCTGATGTGTCCATAAAGCACCATGTGAAGTGTAGCTGTGAATAACCCTTTCTCTTTTTTTGTCTTTTGCTGTAGATATAGTTCACTTTCCTAGCAAAATCCAGCCAATCTATTTTCCTAACAAACAAAGAAGTTACATTGCTCTAAGAGCAAAGCATTGCCTAACCAATATCTACAAGCATTTATTAGAATAACAAAACAGAATTTTGCCTTCTGCAGTATCTTGCCTGAAGATGCATAGAAGTTTTGCTTCTAAGAATTATTTCTGTAATTGTTCCTCGATGAGCTAGTTTGCACAGAGATCTTTGAAATTCTCCTTGACATAAATACAGTATAAGATGCTCTTTCACTGCACCTCTCACACATTGCTACTTGTCCAGAGGCACTTTACTATCCCACAGTAAAAAACTAAAACTCTATTTTACTGGTTTACGAATATTCATGAAGCATTTTTAGCATGTCTGGCTTTAATTACACGACAGAGTTAAGAGATTTACTTTTTTTCTTGTTCCGAAAGAAAAATGCCTGTTAAAGAACGGAAAAAATATTGACAAAGAGCCTCTGGAAAAATTCAGATTTAGACACTGAATCCAAAGATAACACAAGCAGTATTTCAAGAGCTAAGCTGCAAATGGAAATCCACCTTTTTGTATATGATAAAACATTAACAAAAAAAAAAACAAAACTGCACTGAGACAGGTGTCATCCAAGAAGTGTTAAGCTTTAAACCCAGACTTTGGAAATAACATCTTTCTGAAATCGTAAGTGTGGAAATAATATGTTAGAAAGGAAGGAAAAATAATAGGATTTATTTGCAATGTTTTACTGCTAGTGGTGTGGCAGAAACAATATATCTATGTTAAACACGTGGTGTTCTTTGCCAGCCTGCATCCAGCCTCTCAGCCCTTCAGGCCCAGCCATTCAGGCAGAGTTTGCAGACTTTTTCCCCTTTTCTCATGTCAGCCCAAAGAAAAAAGACTGCATCCCATGCTGGGCAGCATTCAACTATCCATCATACCTGTGAGCCAAAAGATTTGTTTTGTGGCATATGTTGCACTGACCTCTCC
>Ga0065711_1027985_pt1 | contig 44451 bp, 12 predicted proteins | sample Hoacrofraction12_FD_59098 | JGI IMG/M metagenome (GOLD analysis project Ga0065711, IMG submission 59098) | Hoatzin crop microbial communities from Cojedes, Venezuela - Epithelial fraction 12 v2 (version 2) | ecosystem: Host-associated > Birds > Digestive system > Esophagus > Crop | place... | reverse complement strand
CGGGCTATAGGGGTGGCCTCTGTGAGAAGCTGCGAGAAGCTTCCCCTATGTCTGAGAAGGACGGAGGAATGGGGGGAAGGTGTTTTTGAAGATTTGGTTTTATTTCTCATCATCCCACTCTGATTTTTCTGGTGATAAATTAATACCCCAAGTTCAATCTGTTTTGCCCCTGTCAGTAATTAATCAGTGATCTCTCCCTGTCCTTATCTTGACCCACAAGCCTTTCACTGTGTTTTTTCTCCCTTGTGCAGCTGAGGAGGGGGAGTGATAGAGCGGCTTTGGTGGGCACCTGGTGACCAGCCAGGCTAAACCACGACAGGAGGGAAAGAACATAAAAGACATTTACTTCAATTTGCCTGGAAGATGGAAGAACATGAAATGTGCTGGAGAGCACAGAGATGCAGGAAAATGAAGGGGAACATTTTCAGGTTCTTTGAAGACTCTGGTCACAATGTCACCAAAAGCAAAATTCTTCAGGTAAGAAACAGGAAACCAAGGGAATACAAGAGGCCTGTGAAGAGCTTTTAGGCCACTATCTGCTACCCTAGAGAGCAGAAGAGCTATAAGCAATTCTAACAGTTAGGACCACAAGTGAGAGCTCTGCAGACTGTTTTCAGATAGAGTAGAAGTTCTTTATTCTTAAGTGTTTTTTTTTATATTTTACTGATTTTACTTTATGGTATATATCACTAAGACAACAAGCTAAGTGTTTCACTGAACTTATTAAAAGGCATTGTGTACAGAGTAAGAAATATACTGAAACAATGAGCAGTTCTTATGCTATGATATCTTAACATGTCCTGAAACAAAACAATACACCAAATCCATACTCTCTGCAGAAGCCCAGCTGAAATTGGTGTAATATAGAAAGGCTTGGTTTCTTACTGTGACAATAGGTATTTAATTGCAAACAACATCCTTACAATGCAAACCACGTCTTTTCTAATTTCACAGTGAAAAACTTCTTTTGATAATGTTTAATATTTTCATTAAAAACTGAAAAATCTGGAAAATGGCTTATCAGTTATTTTTGATGATTATGTTAATAGAAAAGTATTGCAAATAGCAACAAGAAATAAATATCTAAAGATAGTCTTAAAGTTGTAGAAAGGTTTTAATGTTTAAAAGACAAGTTGATACATTTGGGGAAAATAAAAAGTTATCTCCAGGAAGGCATAATCTGAAATCATTTAGGTGAATAGCAAGTTAGTATGAGCTTATAGGTAGTGAAATAAAAACCACAATTTACTGTACAAGTACACATGACAGAATATTATCCCTTAGTATGCTAATAATCCATGTCCATAGATATAAAAAATGCAGAGATGGTTCTTAGTATTCTGCATACACAGGGAGGATTTGGAGTATTTAGAGGTGAAAAACATAATGAAGAGCAGTAATACAAAGAAAAGGGAAAATCATTCAAAGAAAAACCCACAACATTTAAACCAGCAGTTTTACACAATATTTGGTATGTTCAGATGTCAAAGTGCAATGGGAATGAGTGATAGCATAAGATATTGCACCTGAATGAACAGAGAGGAGGGCAAGAAATTCAATTAAGAAAACATATAAAACCCTCTACTCTGTCTAAAAAAATCCTAGAAGTGAGAACTAGTAAATCAAAATAATTAAATTTATTAAATCTGTACACATAAACAAATTAACTACTTTGAAAGAAAAAGCCTCCTCCAGCTCTAACTTTTTATTGTTGTTGACCACTTGCACATTATTGTTGCAATAAATCAAAATATATGACTACCTAATTAAATTGTCAAGTATGATCCTGATCAAAAAGTGTTTTACACTAAATTGGAAGCAGACTTGCAATGCTTTCTGGTAAATTACACTGCTAGGGCTTCCTTATAACAATTTCAAAAGGCAGAAACTATCAGCACTCCTAAAAATTTTGTATCAACAAAACAAGACACGTTAAGCTGTGTTCAAAGAAACAGATCAATATTCTCAGTGCTTTGTTGCCAGAAAATAAACCTTGAAATTTATGATTAATTCACTCAAAACAAAAACTTGTAAACTTCTCTTTTGCCAACAAGTTACACATTGAAAAGTAGTAGTTTCAGTAGTGCCACCCACTAACATGAGTTAATTCCAAAGTCATCCGTCAGTTTTTGTAGAGTTGATATAGCTCTCTGCGTTATTTCACACTACATATTTTAACTAGCTAGGAATCAAAACCACATCCAATGCTGTCTCATACTGAAAATAACCACATCAGACTTTCACAGAACATAACTTTCAGTGAACATCTGTAGAATTTAGTACTTTTACTCAAAAATGTCCATTTTATAAAGTTGCAATACCAGAAAATATTAGTATGCATTTAATGTGGAGAGAAAGGAGTGTAGGGATAGATCCACTAAGGTTTTTGGTTTCTTGAGTATAGTCATTCTTATTCAAACTTTACAGCCAGAACAAAATCTAAACTGCAAAGAAAAATATTTAAACTGTACAAACACATGAGGAATATCAGGTATTTCAGAAAAAATATCAAAAAAACAACATACTATTAACAGAGTCACCAAGCTACAGCTCACAGAAGTTCCCATGTTTTGAACTTAGTTGCCAAAACCAAGGATGCAAGGAGGATGCTTCCGTCCACCCAGGATCCAAAGCCCTGTGTTTTCTGCTGACATAATGTACCTTAGAGTATTTTTAAAAAGAATTGCATAGGGATAAGGTGAAAACTGGTTTTTCATTTCCTGGGAATCTAAGAAAACTGCTTGGCTTATGTAGGAACTAGCTGACTAGTCACTCAGACGATGACATCCTGAGAAACATATTCAGAGAAAAAAGCATAATGATGTACAAAAGTTTCAGATCCAGAAGGTAAGAGCTTAGCAAATTTCTTGATTGGTTTTTGAACTTCAGCAAGCATAAAGCCAGCTTTGGCAGATCAAATATTTTGGAGTTACAGTATGTGTCTTGAAGGCCCTTGGTCCCAGTATATCATAGTTTAATGATTCATTGGTCTTCAAGTCTTTATCTAAAAACAAGCTTTCGTTATTTATGATAGTGGAGAAATGTTTTGAAGTATTAGTTTTTTATTAAAAATGTCTTTTTTGTTGTTTTATTTGCTGTCTTATTTTTACAAATCATTGCAGATTTCTAAGCTTCAGGACCAGTGTAATACTTATTTTACTTTCTGAACATAAAGATCAGAATAATATGGTTAAAAAAAGTACAGTTAATTTTATCTTTTTTAGCATGAGACCACTGCTCTTCCAGAATGAAACAGCTGCCTGTGCTTTGATCACAGACTGACACAGAAAGTTGTAAGCCCAGTCAGTGGGATCCACCATGTCTTTGTGCTTCCTATGCACTGATTTTTTTCTCCAGCTGAAACCAGATGAAAAAGATGGCACGTACTCGACTCTACCTTGAGACTTCAACTGGTATAGGATTTCAGCCCAAAATTTAGAAAGTACAAGAAAGCACACTGGATACAGTGGGATACAGCAGGAATATAAAAAGTACTTTAGAAACTATTTAAGAATGAACTCACAGTATAAAGTATATTGAGACTCTACTGTTGCGAAAATAATTGATTCAATCAACTTTCACTTGTTTATTCTTTCACTGAATTTCAATGGCTTTTGTTGTAATTACTGTCTATCAAATAAAATACTTACTTAAACAGGAAATGTGTGCCTTTAATTGACACAGGAACTTCAGAGGAAAGACAAGAAATCTCTGATTACCTTGCAGCCACAAGAGATGTAGAGAAAGCAATGGGCCAGCTCTTCCGTTGCAAAGCTTCAGTAAGATGACGGCAACACAAAGCTTACATGGGAGGCTTATCAACATGCCTAGCACCAAACCATACACCCTAGAAGTGGCCAACACTGTAATAAATATGTTTAGCAATCAACACTGGAGTTCTTCTAAGCCCCAATCAGACTATAAAGCTGCTATTGATGATTGACTGACCATGGGATATGAAGTGGTAACTTTGGTACTTGTAACTTTCCTTAAAAAGTAAAAATAATTTCTTGTGGAAAGAAACTATAGACAGTAAATACAGGTCATAAGTGCAACTTGACCAAGGATCTGCTTTTGAGCTAAGCACATAGTTATTTATAGTAGTAATAAGAAAAGGATAAACAGTAGAATCTGATTGCAGCTATAAATATTAAGTCATTATCATAAAATCAAAGGCTCTATATCTATGGCAAGCCTCTTAGATAAACATAAAGAGCACAGAAGCTGCTAATCAGTGTAGAGATAATCAGCGATAAACAACTGTGAGCTGTGGACACTTACAAGATGGGCACAGGACAAAGACTTCTCCAATGCCCCCATCACCTTCTTTTCATGGAAGGGTTTCATTGAAAACTGTGATACACATAAAATGAGGGATTTTTCACGGTACACTAAATATAGCTTCCTCTCAGCTGAAGTTTTAATCTTGTCTGTTTTAAGAGAGAACATTAATGTATTTGTAAAGTATTCACCTACGCAGTATGGCTGTACTGTGCTAATATTATGCTATGCAGGTTACATGTTCAGTAAATACTAAGGAATTGTTATCAAATTCTGCAGCTTTCAGGAAAAAAATTACAGAAAATCACAAACCTCCAGATATGAGGTTCACATCAACAGCACTAAAATAAACCTTAAAAAAACCAGCTGAAAAGTACTGATGAAGCTTTTAATTTAGATGTCTTGCTGCTTGACTGACTTGAGAGAAACTCTTTGTATGAAAATTGTTCTAGACAAGCAATCTTGCTGTTCACCACAGGTAAAAAAATTGACTTGTTTCAGACACTGATGTTAAGCGGCCTTTTCTCCACTTTAACATCTGTATTTGATTGAGGCACCATGCTTCTCTTTATCAGATATTTAATTTTTAGCACTCACTGTGCTTGGGCTTAGAACAAGCACTAATTAAAAACAATTATATAATCAAATTGCCAGAAATGCTTAAGCTACCAAGATTTCACACATAGGTACTCTGGAGACAGTTCAGTTCTTTTACACAAACGTGCTTAGCTTCTTTGGTGATTTGAACATCTAAATGCAGATTTTGGGTGTCCTCTGTAAAAGTGCTGACAGTAACTTATCAAATAAGTTGAATTATTAATATCTGAATACTCTATGAATTGAAGATACATTATGCATGGGTTTGGGGATTTTTTTTGCATCAACATATTATTCTACAAATATGGGAAGAATTAATATACAGTGAAAAGAACCAGAAAACATTACAGTAGGAACAATTTGTCACTTGCTGCATAGTAACTCAGATCCTCAAAAAGTGTTTTTAGCTCTACTGCACTGACGGCGTGTATAGGCCCATTACACTTGAAACAATTCTTTTGATCATTAATGCGTATGCAGAGTGTTCTCACACAGTAAAAAACCAGACCTTGCTGAGTTTTGAGTGCTGTCCCTACAGCCAGTATGGCACACAAAGCTCGGAAAAAAAGTCACTATACAGACAATGTTTCTTCTTGTTTAAGTACTCATCCATGTATAATTTCTGCTGTCCAACAAGTCCCTCAAATTAGTCTCCTCCTGACACTGTCGACTGGAATTTGTCAGCCCTTTCAAGGAGCATTTCCTTCTCAGAAGAGCTCGTTACCACATTTGTAACTCGTCTCAACCAGGCTTTCCCTTATGTGAGAAGTATCCATCAAGAGAGTCTCTGATAAGAATGCTACCTCCTTGCAGCTTTCCATGATCTATTAGATGCCTCTGTCCCTCTGTAGATATTCAGACTTTGGCAGAAGATGAACTAACATTCTGAATTCTTATTTGCTTAACTTCACTCATAGAAAAGAATACTGCTGATAAGTACTGATAATCCGCAGATAAAACTTGAATTTAGTTACATCTTTACATTCAAAGTGCAGTGATACAGCTTATAATTAAAAACATAAAACTAGTTTTTTAAAATATTGTATTAATTGAGAGAATTTTGATGTTTGAAGAGAAAGATATTTTATCAGCTGAGGAAATTATGATTTTTTTTTTTTAAATAGCAAAAGTATTACTAATTTTTACTTTGCTACATTAAAAGTGAAACTATGAATACAAGGAAAAGCTTGAAGAATTATAATAAAAATGCTTATGTTAAGAACTACAGGCATGAAGCTGTAAATAATATACATCTCACTCATTTAAAAGCAAGGAAAACAGTTCAAAAACGCTTGACCTAAGAGGTCAGCATAAGGAGCATTTTAATATTGCTTGAATTTCACTTCCAGTTTTGGGGGGAATTTTCGAGACACATAGACGCTGAGCTATTTCTTCTTCAAGGAAGAACCCACAAAGAACAGATTTTAGAGCAGGGGAACAGGCATCAGCATATAATAAAAGAAAAAGCTTGTCAATGTTTATGTGTGTAGTTACTGGGCGTTGGGAGCATTACAGACTCCCACATAGGGCTAGCTGGTGATCTACAATGAAATCCTTTATTTTAGTAAGGGCAGAAGACATCCACTCTATGAACTGATCCTGTAAGATGTCTTTTAATAGGAAGTTGATTTCAAGTTTTAACCAAAGTATTTATGTGTTCTGTATCTGCTTTGAGCAGAAATCATCAACAGGATTCAGTTATAAAAATTCAGATCATATTATCAGCAAGTAGAGAGAGGGCCTTTGATTTCCTTTGCAGAGAAGGCAGCAACATGATAGTGAAAGAATTCTTCCTCAGGTGCTTTGAGAAGTGAAGCAAAAATGAATAAATGCTTTTCATTCTTCTTCAAAAACAGTATAATTTTTGTACATTCGATAGGAATTACTTCACTGGCTGTTACTATTGTTTCTAATCTACTTAACACTAACCATCCAAAGAGTAAACTCCGTATTTGTATTCTTATTTTGCTCCTGAAACATCTTGCTATCTTTTGCATAATGAGAAAAATTTCTCACTGTAAATGTTTTTCTTCTCAAAGCTGCAGACTGCATTATATTCCTTGGAAAATCTCTTCTCTGCAGAGACTTGCAATGCAGTTTATGCAGAATTAACTGCCTTACATTTTTCCAGGATTCTTATGTTGAAACATATCTCAGATTACAAGTGTCTCATAAAATGATGTAGTGCAGATGAGATATTGGTGTAGGATTGAATTTTAAACATTAATATCTCACTTAATATTAAAGTCTTACAACAATGATAGGTGAGACTTTTTATCATTAAATCGTCTTGACATTACATGTCTCTCTTCGTTCATAAAGTCAGACTCAGTAGGTTACTTCTACTCTGTAGGTTACAGCAGGTTTAACATACACTATGAGGAAGTGCCTGGGAAGACAACTGTTTAGAAATGACAGTCCATATTCATTGAACTTCATTAACTACAATGCCCCTTCAACTTTGGTCAATAGAAAGAAAAAAAAAAACCAAACATTGCTTTTCATTGGATTTTATTTAGTATTATGATAATTTCAATGGTGTTTTCTAAAGTGCTCTGGAATTTTTCTAAAATCAGTATAAAAATACTGCATTGCTTTTATCAGTGAGCATGTAAGAGCATTCTAACAGGCACATGAAGATGATGATGTGCTCCCACACAGAACTGCTGATAACAGACATCTTTATAACGGTGAATGTTTATTGCTCAGGACAGTAGAATGAATGCTTTATATGGTTTGATGGCTACATACAAGCAATCTAGAAGACAAAGACAAAAAGAGAACTGCTATTGCTTCTCCTTCTGCTGTCCTGTGTTAAGACTACATCCAGCAGAGATATGTTACACATTCTGTTCAAGTGTTCTTGACCTGAAGATGAAATGAATGTATATGTATATGAAGAGAGCTATTGTAAAATCTTGTCAAAAATCACTTTCACATACTTGTTTAAATACATAATATATTATAAACCTTTCTGACAGTACCTGGCATAGAATATATTTATAGCCAGGAAAAAAAGATATTGAAATTTTTCAGTTGGTTTATTATTTATTTTCTTAAAAGCCTTTTCTGTTGACAGAAACAATATTCTCTTTAATCAGACTGAAGTTTTTTAAGTTTGTCTAAGCATGGTAAGATGCAAGCCACCAGAAGTGACAGATGATATGAATAATATTTCCAAGACATGCTTGACCTTTTTGTAAAAATTAAAGAAAATATTAATAGCATGGGAAATAAATAGATGTAATATAAGCATTTTATCGTCAGGAAATTAAATTGGTGGATCAAAAGCACCACTGCAGTGACAAACAGCAACTGCAGATATACTAAAACTAGGTGATAACAGAAGAAACTGCAGCTTATGAAGTTCCCCTGTTTCAGCAAATGTGATCAAACACAATCTTGCTTACAGAAGTACATTAAGAAAGATCTTCCACTGTTGGATTTTTACTTATCACCATTTTATCCAAAGAGAAAATCCTTATGGTACCAATACCAATGAAGTTATATAAAAAGGTGTGGTGGAGAAAGAGAAAATCTCAGCTACGATCAGGAACATGATGAAGCCAGACAGCATATATCTTTCAATGAAGTATAAATAAATACATAATGAGATCAAAGAAGGTCCATGGATTCCATAGACTCACAGACTCATGGAATGATTTGGGTTGGAAGGGACCTTTACAGGTCATCTTGTCCACTGTAAGAGGAAATAAAAGAGAATTCTTGCTCTTCTTAAAGGCTTCTGGAGTTAATTTTGCAGGTCCAATACTTTGAATACGCATTAATTTTATGGAAAGGATCACTGAAAGTACCTGACAGATGTTAGCAAACATACTTGATCTAATACAGTATTTATATGGCAGAAGGAAAAAAAGCAAAGTGAAGTGTCATGTTAAATAAATCCTGAAAATACAAAATGAAAGAACTGGGATAAGTCAAGAAAGAAAGAAAGAAAACAGAGACAAATGACGAAAGTATTACATGTCATGCAAAGACGACATATATTTGAACCAAGATTGTGAAGAGTCTGCAGAAGAATAGAAGAACCTTAAACAAGAGAAGGATGTGGATGATATGAGAAGACATGGATAAATCAAAAGGCTTGCAAATATAGTGACAGCAGCACAAAAAAAGAAAGGCAAGAAACAAATGTTTCAAAGCCGAAGGAATATCAAACTTTCCCACCCACATAGACAGTCTGAGTTAAAATGCAACTAAGGTGTAGAATTTTCAGCAGAAATCCAAAAGCTAAAATATCCTAAAGGAACTGAAGGTACATCAAAAACTCAGGTGATAGAAGTAGACTCATTCACTGAACTGTAAAGATCAGAATTTTACAAGGAGTTGTCAAAAGAGGAGTTAAACAATCTATTTCCTATAGAAAATTTCCTGTCCTTTTTCCAGGACAACACAAGGATTTCAGTTTCAAAATGGCACTATAGTGGGCACTCTAGACATACATCCGTCAACCGCCCTTTCTTCCTCCCTTTATTATTAAACTCCAAAGTTCGGCTGATACATTTCTAATTTAACTGACCAACAGGAATATGAAAGTCTTTCCCTTTGGGAGGACAGGCAATCTGAAAACCTTAGTGACTACTAAGCACATACAGAAAGCTAACCAACCTATGACTGAAACTGCAGTAAGCAGGAATGAGAGACTTCTGAGGATCACAGCCTTTCTGGTTCCAATACTTCACACCACTCTGGCTACATACCCTTCCTGTCTTCTGAATGTAGTAAAGCAAAGAGCATAATGAGAATATAAAAATACCCTAAATTTTCTTAAATATCTTTTGAATTAAGGTAATAATCTAAAACCTGAGCTTATGACTGAAGATAAATGATTTAAGGAAGATAGAAAATTTCGTCATCTTGCATCCACAGCTTTCAGTCTCTTTTCCAGTCTCTGGCAAAATTACTGGAACCTTAGAGCAGAGCAAAATCTGAGCAGAGGCTAGCAAAAATCTGAATGTTTATGCAGAAAAGATAAAAAAATATTCTTTTGGGATAGAATAAGTATTACTGTCAAATATCTGCAAGGTTAGATTGTTTCAACATGAACAAGGACAACTTGTGCTTAAAAATGTCTGTTTTCTAGATATTCTAGTATGGGACCTACAGTGAACCACAGACCATAAATGCGCTAACAATATGACCTGCTCTGCTTGTACCGCAAAGCCCGTATAACATTATGTTAGTTGAAAAAGGGCTGCTTGATAAAATTTATATGCTGGTTAATAAAAAAATCTGTTATCTTATTTTCCCAGCAAGCACAAGACCTAAGGCAAGAGAATAGCAACACAGCAGGGTCAAAAATTAAGAAGAGTCAAAGTGATAACTGTGAAATATTTGGAAATACAGGGATGCCTACTTAGATAGCACAAAAATGCATCCAAGCTCAGGCTGCTAACAGTTTTTAAGACAGGACTGTGTAAACCCAAGTAATCGAGTAGCTCACCAAATGGTTGGATTTGTCAATACTTGTCTGCACCCCATCTTGCAGTATCAGGATTGCCTGTTTCACCTCTTTTTTTCCCTATACTCCCAGGCCCAGCTGCAGTAAAACTCGCCTGACTCGTGTTTCCTACATACCCTTCCTAGGCCTGCCAGCAGTATGTACTATAACCAGTGCAAAAGCTGCACGTGTGCTGGCAGGTGGCTGTGTGGCAGGAACGCTTGTTGACCAAGCAGATTATCACTGTCGTACAGATGCTGCATGGACCAGGCAGCACGTACTGCCCCACCTTTGCTCGGTAAGGTACACAAATCACTGTGTATGAGCTCTTTAGCTAGACCTGACCTAAGCGAACCAGAAACTGTAACACAGACTACCCCGAGTGGGTTAAAAAACTCAGTAGAGCAGTAGGGTAACAGAACATGCTGAGCTGTGCAGCCAATTCTGTGCTGGTACCAGTAGCCATCAGTATTGGTTTAAAGGTGGCATGGCTGCATCCTAAATATATTCTCTGTTGTAGTCAGCAAAAGCATATGATACTCCTATTTTATTCCTTTCAGCTATGAGTACAGTATTACCTTTTCTCTTAGAAGAGGAGAAATACTCTTTCACACCACAACTTTTATCTCAAAATACTCACTAAACTCCCAATTCCAATACTTCTAAGTAAACAGATTATCTGTTAAGATATCTCCCATCCTGCCTTAAATGTTCATATTTCAGACTTTTAGCAGTGCTGTTATTCCACCATGAAGTTTTAAAGGCTATATCAAACCCAAATGTCTGTCAAAAAAATCCAGTAAACACTTCTTCATATTTAATAAAAAACCACTTCTGTGCTATTTTTATCATTCCATAAAAGCTATAAGGAAATTCACATATTGATTTTTTTCCCCTCTCTTGGTAGTTTTTGTGGTTAAATATGCATTACCCATAATACTTATTTTATGTCTGTTGGAAAAATATACACTTAGGTTCCACTTATTTTTTCACCAGGGAAACGTTATAAAATTCATAATAATAAATTATATATAAGAAAGATTTATACTGAGCCTAGAAGAGTAAATTTAGGCACAAATACCTGAAACAACACCAATTCCGTCATCACAGTCATAATCGGAGACTTCACTGTCGCTGATTCTTTTGGACCCTGCCAAAAAAAAAAGATCAGAAATGTATTATTTATCTTCCTGTAAGTTAAAACTACCCTCAGCCAATAATACATAAATAAATGTAAGGATTTTATACTGGACAATGAAGCTTTAAAATAAGCATATAAGGGAAATAATTAGCGTGGCATTATTCCAAACATATACGTGTATCAACTATTTTCCCCTAAATGTTTAATGTAATATAAAATGAAATGCTGAAATACAGCTCCACAACACTGCTTTTATGAAATATTTTCATATACTTCGTATCTGTATGTATTCACTCCACATGGGAACTGGCACCACACTGTTCATCTTCCAAGTTTTAATATACAAGGCACTATCCCTCCACAAAGTCTTTGAACACCAGAAGAATAAATTATAGTAATAACATTAAATGGATGCAATATTTTTTTTTAGGGTATTAGTAAGCATTATCAGGAGAATAAGCATCTTCACATACATAGTGTGTCCTGAAAAACAAAATCTCTCTGTGATGTTTTAGCGAAAGCAAGCTATTAAATGCTCTATAAGAATACACCTATCAAATTAGCTAGAGCTTAGATGGCAATGGCAGATTCCATATCCACAATTAAAGCGAAAATTTAGGCCATGTAGGACAAATAGATGTGTCAGTTTATGTTTAGCTAAATTTTACTTCCATCTTCTGTGGCATCTTTTAAACAGCATTTGATTGCTCACGTTAGGATTAAGCATTGGCATGTAAACAGTAATCATTCATTTACTCATTTTAAATGTGAAAATCCCCATTCTTCAGCAAGATGGTGTGTCTATTCTGATTCTCTGGCCACCTAAAAACAGGTACTTAGTAGGTAGAAGATTTAATCTAATTGTCACTAAAACCTTCCATCATGTGCAAGATTTTTTTATTCCTACCACAGAATGATTTATTCTGAAAAACATACACAAAAAAATACCAGTAAAAAATGAGAGAAAACTTAAAGAAGCCCAGGACAAAGCAGGATCAACATTCTATCTGGGTGACTGGCACAGCAGGATCCCTACCCTCTCTTCCCAACAGAAAACTAGGAGAACAAGTGCTCAGAGGATTTTCAACAAAAATACAAACTTTTCAATTTAAAGACATTTTAGACATTATTTGAATGGTAAGAACTGCTGTCATCTGTCAGACTGTCTGACATCCGTCTACCCACCAGGGGATAGTGGAACATCCTTCTTTAGCAAAGCATGCTTACAAAACCTGTATGGAAAAACTTTTCGGTGTTGTATCCCTCTAGCTTTCAGCAGGCAGAGGTTCTAGCAACTGAGACTTCTAAACCAGACTGTTTACCACAAGCCATTAACCAACTTATTCTACACAAATTCATATAATTTCTTTTTGAGTCAGAATATTCTCTTGGTTTCTGTAACATGCTATGTCAGTAAATTCTGCAGTTTAATTTCACATTGTGTATATGAAAGTTTCACTTCACATTGTGTATGTCTGTTTTATTGCTATTACATTGTTTCAGACCATGCCCTCCAAGCTATTTTATTCTGAGAAACATGAATCAGCATTCTGTATTCTCCCACAGTCCTCTCTTTTTTTTTGAGCTATAACATCGTTTTTATTAGTTTCTTTGCATATGCAAACCTTCTATTTCTCTGATTGTTCCTGCTGTATTTGTTTGTATGTTTTCTAGTTCTTCTGTGCCTTTTATGAGAAGTCAGAAGTGATGGCAGCAGTCAAGATGTGGGTGTATGAATTTATGAACTAGACTGCAGCCTATTTCATTCTGGGATAAAAATTGCTCTGATAAAAATTATTCAACTAGAAAATGGTGTAAGTGTGATATGTGTTAGTTCGTAGAAAACAGTCTAGCCTGCCAGTACATTATGCAATTCCAGTACGGCAATGGTGATTATTGCTATTTAATTGCAGTAAAGGTTGGGGGTTTTTAGCTCACAAATAGGAAATTAAAATTAGTACAAGGAAAGCCATGCTTTTGTTTCTTACACCCTGCAATTCTTACATGGTAGAATTCAGGTAGCTTCAGTTTATAATAAAAGTTCAGAAATAGCCATGCTACAATGGGGAAGGTGAAAGGAGTCGTCAAATTAAATAAATGACCAGAAGTACAGTCTTTCTCTAAAACAAGAGATAGCAAGCAAGTGATCACGTTTAACACTCAAGAAAGACTAGAAGATGAGGGCAGGTGTGAAGAAAAACTTTTCAGCCTCTTAATGGACTTTCTGAGAATCAGCATTTCTAAAAGCAACAGAGTCCGGTAAGAACAACATTCAACGTGATTATTTTCTTAATTATAGTATCGTAGAGAACCAATGAAAATCTCTGCTGCTTCACAAAGAAAGAGCATCCACTCTGCCTGTGATGCTGTTCCTGCTTCATTTTCAGTAGAGCCTTCTACCTGTGTGGTGATCTACATGCCAGTGAGCAAGAAGGGTTAGTCTCCATTCTCCTTAGCCGCTAATTCAAAACCAGGATATTAAATAAGAAGGACAATATTTGTGACCAAACACTAAGCAAGACAGCCCTACTAGTCTGGCTGGGATTTGTCTAGGATCTAAAAGGCAGAAGCCCCCACAGGGAGCGCAGACCAGTGCGATTTTGGACTCTGGTAACCCTTGCACTGATCTGGCAGCGGGACTGCGGTTGCTGTGCAGAGATGCCAATAAAATCACTCCAGCTCTGTCAGAGAGAGAGGATTGTGGAATGCGAAGATGAGGGCAACTGAACAGTCTGCTGATGCTCATCACATGGATTCTGGGAAAGGTTTCTATCATGCCAGACGTAAGAGGGCTGAATCAAATATGATTTGAATCAATGTCATTTACTCATCATCTAATTCATCCTTATGAATGAATCTAATTAATTACAACTGAGTTGCTTTTTATCAATGTTTATATTTACTACTGAGTACATCTGCTTTAACATATTTTTAGACTATTATATTCTGTATTCTAGAGAAAAGATTTGCATCTCTGAGGATGAAAATGGCCAGCTGTTGTCACAGTGGGCTCTAGACTTCCCAGTTGCACAGCTAAAATTTTATATTGTGGTAGTCACAAGATATATCTGCCAGAAAAGAGAGACTAAGAAGCTTCAAGAGACCACAGGCATAAAAGACAGGGGTCTCTCTCTCTCTCTGTCCTCTCAAACTGCATTCACCTTTTGCAGAATCTCCTAATATCTCCACTCCAAATCACCTTCCAGGATCTAGAGACCCTTTTCTCTTTTTGTATACAGACCTCTGTCTTCACTCCTCACCTGGAGCACAGCGTCCAGCTCTGGAGCCCTCAGCACAGGAAAGACACGGACCTGTTAGAGCGTTTCCAGAGCAGGGCCATAAAAATGATCAGAAGGATGGAACACCTCTCCTATGAAGAAAGGCTGAGAGAGTTGGGGCTGTGCAGCCTGGAGAAGAGAAGGCTCCAGGGAGACCGTGTAGCAGCCTTCCAGTACCTGAAAGGGCGCTTACAAGAAAGATAGGAACAGACATTTTAGCATGGCCTGTTGCAACAGGACAAGGGTAATGGTTTTAAACTAAAACTGGGTAGATTCAGACTGGATATAAGGAAGAAATATTTTATGATGAGGGTGGTGAAACACTGGCACAGGTTGCCCAGAGAGGTGGTAGATGCCCCATCCCTGGAAACATTCAGGGTCAGGTTGGACGGGGCTCTGAGCAACCTGATCAAGTTGAAGATGTCCCTGCTCACTGCAGGGAGGGAGTTGGACTAGATGACTTTTAAAGATCCCTTCCAACCCAAAACATTCTATGATTCCATGATTAACTCCCATTCAAGCTGCAGTGAAGAGCCAGGGCATTGGGAAAATGAATGGGCCAGGACTGAGACTTGGGCTGGCATGGGAGTAGAGAAAGAGTAGTCAAGGGAAGAATCCAATTTCAGGGCTTTTTCCAAGAGCCTTTGCTACAGCAAAGAGGAGATTCTTTTACATCCCTTAAATATAATAACTTTTTCTGTAAGACGAGATATGAAGCTCGTTCAGATCAGATCATATATTCTATCTCCTCAAGCAGAGGCTACCTTAAGCCAGCCCTACCTACTAACAGACTTAAACCAACTGAAAAATAATCATGTTTAAGTAATATTTCACATTTACTTGTAAATTTAAATGCTGGTTCAGATGTAAGAAGAAATTTAAATCAGAATTAATTACTTGGTTTTATCTTTGGAAATCAATATTTTCCGCAACGACAGAGGAAGGAACGCATGTCATTTAAATATGTAGTGTCAAGAAGTACTGCGTGTAATATGTAACTTCTGCAAAGGAATCAGATTGTATTTAACTAAAATGTATTCCATTAACTTCAGAAATGGAACAGACTAGGAAGTGCACAGGTCTAAATCCTTTGTTGAACTGGGTATTTGAAATACCAGTATAATTGCTGGCAGCTTAGTTTAATATTTCTTATACTTTTTGCAAGATTAATTTCATCTGCTATTTACTAATTTTAGATGATAATTTTCTTTTTAACCTATTGACAATGTCAACTTGAAGATGCAGGCTTCAATCCCACCTTAGCCATGTCTTTTCAAAATACCACTTCATTATGTAAGTGATTTGAACCACTTAGTATAAAACAGAGAAAGCACAATTCACAGTTTATCTGGGAAATGTGACAATAAAACCTCTCACAAATTATTCCAAAGGAATATTGCTAATGAAACTGTTATTTAGTATTTTAATGAAAATCTTAAAGTGTTTGACAAATACATTATAAAATATCGTACTTATTTGAAGAGCAAGGACATTAAATCCACTCTAAAATAAATTCAAAGTTCAGTAAAAAGTTGTAGCATTTAACAAGGGACACTGGGTGCATCAAATAAATGCATTGGTGCCAATGGTTTGCATATAATTAACTTTTTCTTTGATGAATTTTAAACATGAGGAATGGCATTAATTAAGTCTCACTGCCACTGCACTGGAATATAGCTTATTAGTGAAACATTCTTAGGTATATTATTACCATTTTGTCTGATAACTGGGTGGTAACAGATGGTAAATACTGAATTTTGAATGCCTTCCACCAGGGTTAATGGTTATTTTAGTTGTAGACTGAAGGCAAAATAGAACTCTTGCTGTATGACTAGCTAGTGTAAAACACAGAAAAATTGCCTTAATTTAGCATAACCCCAACCCCAGTGAGATCAAAAGATATATTCTCATGCACTTTAGCAGGTTTCAGTTTAATAACCTTAAACTATCAATAAAACTGTTTTCCAGGGACAGCTTACCCTGGGGAGAGTGGAGAACCTCCCCGTCAGAACTTGATAATCTTCAGCATCCTCCTTCCCTCCTGCACCTACCTACTCCTTCTCTACTGCTGCTGCACAAGCTACCATTCCACCCAGCACGACAAATCTGCAAGAGCATGTATACACTAGAACTGGAAGTTTATGCCACTTGCACCATAGCTTTCATTGCAGGGTTGGGGAAAAACTCCATTAACTAAAAATTTTTAGACCCATCATTTTCCCTTTCCATTTAAAAAGTACTTTCTATTTAAATTTTTATGATTTTCCTATTTTTTCCTATTTACATTTTTGCTTTCTATTAGGCAGGACAATAATTTAAAATATAGTAATTTATTCCATTCTTAGTTTGCCTCTATATTCTACCTTCATGGTTAGGAATAATGAGAAGAAAAAAAGTGTTTTATTTCATTTTATGAATCAAATGCTTAACTTCCATTGGCTGGTATGGTGGCCGTGCAAAGCTTTAGCGACTTCTGAATAAAAATAATATGGAAGTCACTGAAGAAATTTTTAGAGAATCTTCTGTGGCTGTCCCATGCCCGTCAGTGTTGAAGAGGCATTCGGACAATGCACTTAATAACATGCTTTAACTTTTGGTCCACTTCAGCCCTGAAGTGGTGAAGCAGTTGGACTAGATGATTGCTGTAGGTCTCTTCCAACTGAACTATTCCATTCCATTCCATTCCATTCCATTCTATTCTATTCTATTCTATTCTATTCTATTCTATTCTATTCTATTCTATTCCATTCCATTCCATTCCATTCCATTCCATCCTATCCTATCTTTTTCCATCCTATCCTACTTTGACAGAATCACATTTCTTTCCATAACAACATTTTAGATAACTGGAACTCTTCCAAATGAATGAAACAATATGCAATCATAAATATTTTTTTGCAAGGCAACCTAAACCTGTGGAGAGTTCTTGAAGATCTTCTGACTTCTGCATGACAACTGAAGTTGGCACAGAGCTGTGCTCCAGTTTATTATTAGTATACAGAGGAAACAATGCAAGATACAATACCTTCTGTGTTTCATATATTGTCCATTGATATATCTGATGTAGGCCTCAAGAAAAGCACATGAGGCTCAAAACTCTAGTAAAGCCTGTATGACCAATAGATATAGTTACCAGAACAGGCTAGCATAGGGGTCAGAATGAGATATAAAATTAAGGTTGGGGGCAGGGTGCGGGTGGGGGGTGGGTAGGAGGATGGAAAAAGGAAAAAGAAAGCAGACCAAGCTCCTGAGCTGGGGATCCTGCCCCTTACAATGTGGGAAGTTTATAGAAGGTTTTGTGGACTCCTTGGGGGAATAAAGTGTGGTGAAGCATGCCAATGACCTCCTTCCCTGAAGCTCACAGAAGGCCTTCACAACCACTTTTAGTAACTTAGCATTGCCTGTAATGGTTCTGTGTTCAAAGCTGACATCTAAGCAGCTCTAAAATCAGTCTCACAACTGTCTTTAAGAATTTGCTCCCCCATATTCAGCTAGTCTGTGCCTGAGGGTTCTTAGTGTGAGCTAATTTCTCATGCAGTCCTGCTGTCTCCGTGTCAATCTATCACTTCACCCTACAGCACATAATACTGCTACTTAAAATTTTTGATGAGTTTCATCTATATTGACAGAGGCGTATAACTACCAGATTTAATCAAGTTCCTACAGATCTTTGCAAATGGTTGCTGGGTAGAAGTGAGAGATACAAATCAGAACCCCTTAATGAAAAAGAAATACTATCAAGCTAAAAGTTGTGGCTAATGCATACATGCACAAGTCCACAGTTGCCACAGTAAAGATTGCCTGTTCCCATATGAAGATATTGTAAAACATGAGAAGAATGTGGGATTACTTCAGGAGACAATTAAATAGAAGAAACATGGGAGACTAAAGGTAGGCATAATGGAAACTTGATTTTATTAGTACTACTCTCAAGAAACATCCTGTGGGGGTTTTGTTTCTCTCCACCGTGGTATTGGCTCTATTTTCTTAACAATGTGTGTTTCACTTTTTAAGCTTAACTAAAAGATAATTAGATAATTAGATGAACCAATTCTCAAAGAGATTCCCATTATTAAAACTGCAGGAACTGCAAAAAGTCCCACATGAAATGCACTACAAAATTTAAGCTTGTAATAATTGTACGTTATGAATTTATTATATTTAAGGCAAACCTCTCAGACATAGCAATTGGATTTGTAACTGGGGATTTAAATCAATATGAAACTGCAAAAAATATCTATCAGTATAAATACTGATTTTGCCAGTACTTCACTTACCCCAAGTCTGTAGTCTAATACTTACACTAGTTCTCAAATAGATGTAATACAACAGTGTTCCTTTTAATATAACTTATGCAAAATAGCATTTTCCTAGTATAGTTAATAAAGCTCACTACAGTTTACCTACCAAAGCTCTACCTAAAATAAAGGCAGGCAAAGCATGTATTAGTATTACAATACCACTCCAATATCAAGACCGGGATATTAAGAATAGAGAAAGAAAGCCAACAAAAGACCTGTGACTGAAAAGCAGACAAGAAAAGCCAAGGAACATTTAAGCAATTTAGCATCTGCACAATAGGTAGCAAAAGCACACCAATGAAATATAGAATCAAATTTTGCATGTACATGGAAGCAGTAAGCATTTCTGGCATGCTGAAAATTTACCTGAATTATATGAATATAAGCCTTTATCTGGAAAACAAATATTGAAATGAAGTAGTGTCAGGGAAAAATGCATGAATCAATACATGTAACAGGGATGGTCAGAACCTTAAATTTCATTATAATTGCTTCTGGAGACTGAGGAATTTGATATTGTAGGCCACACTCATTCACAACAATAAAACTCCAGCAGCTAGGAGAAATTAAACTACAAAAATGCCAATCAATTCTGGATCAACATTAATACCCTGTAGTCACAGAGGACTAGTAGAGCTATTACAGTAATTTCTGCTTTTGAAATACATCTGCACATTTACTATAAGCAAGTGTTTAACTTCTTAAGGGCTAAATGTGTAGTCTACAAGGCATACAATACAAACTGCTACCTATAAAGCCACTGCACACTGCTGTTGGCACCTCAGCAGGAAGTTATTAGCAGAACTTTCCTGAGATGTATCTATGAATCCTACTTTAAATTTAACAGACTCAGAAGTGGTGTTCAAGTCAATCTTCTGTCTCCAGCTAGGTCATAGTTTGGTAAATATGTGCATACACGAGTACTTTATTTACATATCATCGATACGAGTGAATTTAAGCATCTTGATGTGAGCACGATGATTAAATACTTGCAATATCTGATTTATCGTTTGCATTCCTTAAGTCCGGTTGGTAGGCGCGTTTTAGCTTTCCATACAACCATACCAGTTTTTCTAAAAATGACAATATAGTAGTATGCAAACATCTGCACTGTTATGGAAATGTGAAATGTCACTTTGTGTTTACAGATTTTGTAAATGTGACTTCCATAAGGTAATACAAAGAAGCCAGGAAGAATAATACAAATTGACATTAGCAAGATATTAGGAAAGTTTTTATTCCTTACAGTTGAACAGCTCACAGATATCATCTTAAATATTAAAGAGTGACAGTCCATGAGTAAATGATGCACCTCTGATGACAAGATACGACAGAGTTAGAGGAAAAATGAAAATTTCAATTCTTGCCAACTAGTGTTACTAAGAATTCACTGAATGACTAGGTCCCTTCTGGCAAGTCATACTTTTTCCGACATCCAGGTACTGACTATTTTAATACGTAGACTATATCCCTAAATGTTCTACCATTTACAATTTCTGACACTCTATATTTTCAAATTGGGTTTCTTTATAAACATAATTAATTTTTATGGCCAAGCTCCAGAATTCCATTAGGCTATATCATTTCAAAGTGAATAACAGGGGTTTTTTCCAACATCATTTGCAAACTTTTAGATGTGAGCTTTAGTGCACAACTTCTCTAATATTTTTCTTCCTTGGTACTAATATCTTCCAGATATGAATTCCATGAAAAAATGACTCTTCTTCGGCTACAAAATTATGAAAAATGGAGTATGGAGAAGTTTTCTAGTTTACTCCAGTAACATCAGAAAGTCACCAAAGGTTGAAGCATACCATCCAAAAAAAAAAAAAGATTAAAAATAAAATAAATTAACACAGTCTAGAAATTATTTCTATAATTAAAAATTATGGACTTTCTGAATTTAACTTCTGGAGAGATCTGTAAAAGTGTAGAGATTCTCGAAGAGTGCAAGAATATATAAAAACTGGGATTATAATGGGAGTGAGGACTTAGGAAGCCGTGTTTCTTTATGCATGGTTACAACACAGAAAGGAAAAAGTCAGAATAGTATTAAACCTATCTGAAAACTTCATCAGAACCATCACACTGATAGATGATATTTTTTTAGCCTTCAACAGTTAAAAAAAAAAAATGCCTTTAGCCAGGAAAGGAAGGTGCTGTATGGACCTATATCTTTTAGACTATTTTTAAAGGTCACCTGACTTGCTATTTATCAACTGCCTGGCAAGGTTAATTTACCCTACTCACTGAGTTCTTTCAACAGAGAACATCATTGCTTTTCTGTCATCTTTATATGACAGAGTAGTTTAACAGCAAGATTCTATCAAGTAACCAGAGCAACAACATTACAAATAATCAAATTCCTTTAAACTGGTTCAAAACAGGATTTTAAGAATTTTTGTAGTTTAATTATAATTTAATAACATTTACTTTTATATTTTCAATCAGCACAGAATTAATATCTTAAATAAGTTTCTTTTATTAGGAAAAATAAAAATATTTCAATAGTTTAAGGCCTTTTCAGACATCCCTGTATCATGTTAAATACCTTTTAATTAAAGTATTTAATAAACCATAGATGTACAATAAATACAATAAATAAATCATAGGTGTATAATAAATACAATACTGGTATGTATATATCCATATTCTGTGAACAAAACATCAATGCATGCAGAGAAACATATCATGCCCAAGGCCTGTGCTCCATAAAAGAAAAAGAAAAATTAAGGAAGAAGCATGAAAGAGAGAAATAAGTGTTATTCTTACTATCTGGGGTAAAATTCTTATAATATATTCATCATTCATAGTCTGTGTCACTGACCATAAAATGCTCCATATTATAATTTGAAAAAAAGTCACTGATGTATGTTTCTGTTAAGTACAACTCACTTACTTACTAGTGAACAACATTATTATCAATCCCTCAAGTAAGATTCAGTGATATTGATTTAAAATTATCACACTGACTTACCATATTCACTACAAACTAAAAGAAAATTGTTGAGACAGCAAGATCCTAATTCTGCAGTAAAATGAGACTCTACAGAGTTCCAAGGAAGTCAGTAGCTTGCATTGGAAGACTGAGGTTTGAAATGCAGGGGCTCAATATCACAGGGTAAAGTTTCAGATATATTGTAATTCATTATTACTAAACATTAATGATTTTGGTATTACAAAGTGTACCTCTTCTTCTTCTACAGTATAGACTTGAAAATTTTATCATTTAAATAATGGAAGAGAGGGCTTGAATTAACAGATACAACATTTAACTCATCTTTGGTTTTATGGTACAGCTATAGAACTTTCAAAAAAAAACCCTCAACACCCAGCAATGAGAAGTCCATGTAAAAAAGTTTTTCAAAAATTAACAAGCAATGGAATCCTTTAATTGTGAATTCAGTCTACCCATTTGTTTTTTCTAGTCAGATGTAATAATTTTTAGCACATTAAAGTCTCAGCATTGCCACAGAAAATATAGTCTGACTTGGCAAAGGTACAAAGCTGACAAAAGAAGATGACAAAAACTTATCATGTGATTCAAAACACTTTGCCATAAGCAATGGGCATTATAGAATTTTTTATTCCCATTTGAATGAATAAATAAAATTTTCAAAAATAATGTTACATATAGTTTTTTGCATACTATATGAAGATTTTTTTGTAGAACATAACTATACTGAGTTTTTGTCCCCATAGTTTAAACTCCTTACTGTATTTTCTTTTCATCCATTTTTTTTTTATATGCCTTAAGAATCATGAAACTCAGTGAATGGAGCCAAATGGAGTCATTGATTGCTTTAATTCCTAAAGTAATGAAAGTCAAATTCCCTTTAAAAGAAAGTTACTTCACTGTCTTATTTATTTATAATTATTTTGATCCTGAATGATTTTACTGGTGTTCAGTACTTGAAACAGTACAATGTGATCCACCATTTTGTACTTCTATATGTTGATTTCCAAACACTGTAATTTCTAAAATCTCTTAGACCTTGTTTTCAGCAGTTTATCTCATATAGATTTACTACTTCTCCCTTATTGAGGATGTTCAAAATATAAAACTTTACTTTTCTTTTTCACAGCATATTGTGCATTCTCATGGTAATTAAAAAGTCTCCTTTCACTGCTGTTCATACCTACGGTGTAACTAGAGACATGAAAATGTCTGATTTTACTGCTATTATCACATTTCTTCCCTTGTGTTGGCATTTAGCTGTTACGTACACTATACACCCACTCTCTGTAGTCTGCAGATCAATAATTCAGACAGCCTGGTTTTAAAGCTGCAAAATCTGACTTAGAAAAATAGTGTCAGTTACTTCTTAATCCTAAGTAATCAGGAAATTCTTAAAAAAACTGAAGTAAAATGAAACCTGTTTCTAAAACAAATTCAGAGTCAATGTAAAACTAAAAATAATTGCTGTTCTTCAAAATACACAGTAACCCAGGACACTTTATCACAGTACCAGCTCACACTGCACAAATTCACACATTACATGGACATAACTGTAAAAGATTGAATAGAAATTTCTCGAATCCAGTTTGATGTCTGTCAGCTCTGTATTCTGGGCTACATGGAGAGAAAGTAATTTTTGATTTGCAGCCCCATGGTATAAACCCTACTTGGTTTCTGTATTGGTTCTCAATGAATAGTAATACTAACAATAACTCACATCCTATTGATCCTAACTATGAACACAACATTCAAACCAGATTCAATTTTCAGTGTAATCTGTGGTAAGCCTCTTAATGTGAGATAGAACAATAACATTGTAGCCTAACCAACAACAGGAATTCCCAAATCTTTTCTAAAATAATCTTCAATTTTCTGTTTACAATCTCTTTTCAGAGGCAATATAAGAACACCTTCAGTTTGTCTGTAATTCTAGTTAATGCTGTCTGGAATTCTTAATGTGTGGCTGATTTTATGTCAAATGTTAGCAAAAATGAAGCCATTTTAAAAATTCACTTCAAAAGTTCAGCACAGCAAGTAAAATAGACCTAGTCATTACCACATAAGAAAAAGCTTAAAATATACTTATTGGATAAAAGCCAGTCAGTTTATGAAAATGTGAAATACAATTAGCTGAAAGACATACTAAGTGTTAATTCTATGTTCTGTAGTAGTTCCAGTTTCTAAGTAGCTGTCTTTCAAAGAATACTTAAGGAAAAAGCATGGTAATGATCCTTCAGTTAATGGGTTGAATGGTTCAGAGGACTGGGCAAGAGAATGTGGACAGCTGGCTTAGATCAGTCTGTATGACAACATAATGCCCGCTCAAAGGTATTGAGAGGTAAATATATGTGAAACTAAGCTACTCTTTCTGAAACCCGGTTCCTAAAAATGTGGCATATGGGGCACTGTGGGAAGCTTGGACTTTGCTACTGGCTATCTATGAATACAGAAGTTCAATCTTCAGTGCTGGCAGTCTGCTCTTCATCAGGAACACTACCATTCAGAGATATTAAAAAGCGAATAGAACTAAGTGGTAAATGTAGGTGGTACTTTTAAACTACCTTCGGAGAATAACATTTAAGTATTGTCTTCAAATATATGTATTTATAGCACCTTGACAATTATGAAGATAAGAAAGCTTAGATGTGTCAATGTGCTTTCATACAAACAACAAACCACCTCGTAATTCAAAATCTTTCCGTTGTTATTTGCCAGACTAAAGTCTGGGGACACGCAATAAGTACTTCATATTGTACTCACTAGTTCTGTACACAGAGGCTTCACAGAAGTGAACAAAAGGTGAGAGGACTGAACTGTCCAGATTTTACAGCCCCAGAAACTGAAATTAGCCTACTGCATAACAGCACAGTAAGTGTTCTAAGATGTGTTTTGAAAAAGATAGACAAGCTTGCTAGACATGCCTTGTCTTCATTCTGGACATTTTTTCACATTGTCGTAATGTGCCACTGGATAACATCTTCTGCTTCATCATATGCAAGAGTTGTTATTGAAGGATATAAAAAGAACTTCACACACAAGAAACTAAAATCTTGTTTAAATTAATAATTTTTGAAACCTCCAAAAACAGGTAAAAGAAACAGACTTCTATACATTATCAATATATTACAAATATTTTAAAAAGTGAAGGCAAACAATCATAAGATGTGCTGTCCGCCCTTCACCAATCCCCTGGTAATGACATTTAGGTTGGGAAGGGCTTTTTGGAGGTCATCTGGTGCAATGATTGTTTCAGGATCGGGCAGGTTACATTACATTGCTTACACCCTTGTCCAGCTGACTTCTGGATATTTCCAACAGGATATTCCACCACCTCTCTGGACACCAAGAAATACTTTTATTTCCATTTCAGATGTGTGACACCAATTTAAAAAAAAATATTTTTTTAGTTGCTAAGTGGATTCTGCTACTGCTGCAGAACTCTGACTAGATGCTAAATTAACAATTGGATGCCTTTCCAGTCCCAAACAAGGAGAAATGTTAATTCCAAGGGACCTTGTGCTGTACATGTAAAACTATCTGTTAAAACTGAAAATTATTTATGACACACAAGGATTCAAGAAATGCATATATTCCCAAGACACTAGAGAAAATCCTTCTTTAGGGGATCCCAATCTCAGTACAAATGCAAATAGCATAATTTGTTGTAGGAGTATGTGAATTCTCCAGCAATCACAGTGAATGTCTGACACTGCTTATTTGGCTGAGGTTTTTAGAATCTCAATTTGTCAAAGCGCCACTCTGGGAACAGACATAAAAATCTAAATCGTTTTAATTGAAAAGCAGGTCTTCTACACCAAATCTCAGTGTTCCACCAAACCAAAGTCTTGATAAGTCCTTCCTTCTGCATTTCCAGATAGGCATATAATATCATTCAGTTGAGCACAGTATTAGCATTAGTATTAGTATTAACATTAATATTTAAAAAAAGCTTATTGACTTTCAAACTTTTGAGTCAGAATAATTGAACAGATCTTTAGTCAAGTATTACTACTATCTTTTCCAACATAAAGCAGTTACTGTTTTATTCATTCTACATGGCAGTTATTTATTGCACAGACAGGAATTAGTATAAACAAACAGGGGTTTGTTTGCAGGACTGAATACTTCCTGAAAACCAGAATTTCACTAACTTTACGTACAAATAGTTACTAAACTGTCCAGCTGGTCTGTAAAACTAATTTTACACAGAAAATCTAACATCCTAAAATGTGTTACAAGATGGTAGAAAATGTAGAAGAAAAATAACATAAAAGCTTTACTTAAACAAGAGTCACGTTACTTGAGAAGAGCGAAGAGGACTCCTTACCTGTTAACTATAATTTCTTTCCTCCTTTTGTGGAGAAGTGCGGTCTTACAGTTTGAAGCCTGTGCACTGTAACTCTCTGTTAATGTACCTATCTCAGAATATTATGATATGGAGCATTTTAATCCTTCTCACCATCCAATACACAGACACAAAAACCATCAGCTACTTGAAATACTTACATACAGGGGTTTATTTAATAGAGAATCCACATAGAACATATGACATATCCAAGCTTGTTTGCGTGGCTACAAGTGGATGTTTCTGCGAGTTTGTGTGTAACATATGCATACACACACTCACATGCAATGACTCAAAAAACCCCAAAGAATTCTTAGAAATAATTTTGGGTTTGTTGGGGTTTGGGTGTTTCCTTATGTCAATGTCATCTGATATTTGATAATGTTAGTCCAGTGAAGGATAGCTTTAAATCACTGACAGTACTGAGCAGTTAAACTAGAGAAACAATGAAGTATTAAGGAACCAGATTTTCACCCTTTACTGTCTTATTCTTATGTATTTATTTTTGTTAGCATATTGTATACACTCTAAACTAAAAATATTTACTGATAGTATCAAACTACCGTGGATCACGTATACCAAACTCTACAAAACAGAATTTTAAGAGAAATTCAACTTTTAATATAACCACGTAAAATAGTATCAAACCATGGCAACAGGCTATGGTATTAATTTAGCTACATATGATGTTATATACAGGTCACTTTTTATTTTTAAGAAGTACGAGCTAAAGAGAAAGGTATTGCACATTCACTTTTGGTTAAACAATGAAATGATAAACATGATATAGAAGACAGGGCTTCAAGATAAAAACAGCACTTTGCAAAAGACCAAGATAATTTGCTCAAGCTCAGCATCTGAACTAGGTAGGTTCATAAGAAAAAAATGGTGTATTGCACAGTGTTCAATATTGCCATTTGTAGCAGCACATCAGACTCTCATCAGTAATCATAAAAGACCTAATTTGTAACACCTACAAATGAACACAAAAATTCTGTCAGCTTCCCATCTGCAAGAATTTAATATACTTTACACTTTAATTTAAATGAACTATACACTGTGTGTAAAGTTAACAACCTACTTTGTAGCCTCCGTGTGGGACTTTCACCATGGAGTTGTCTGCGTGGCAAATATGGTGAGGGATGGGGAAGTGGTAATGAAGAGACATCATGTGTTTGAAGTTTGTACCAGTGAGGTTCATCATCTAATAATGCTGTTTCTAACTCAATAAGAATCTAAAAAAGAAAAAATGGTTAAAAGTAGGAGAGCATTACATAACAGAATATTTTAAAATAGCTATGTTCATAATTATACTCTGTTATTATCTCATTGTTAAAGACTGTCTAAATTTCTATAAAAATCTTGCATTCAGTATGAAAGGAGTTCCTGTGCCTTTTACAACATTAAATATACCAAAAATCTTTCACAAAACCTTTATTACCTTATGAGAACCTTTAGAACATTCAAATATCTTGTAGCAAGTTAGTCAGCAACATTCCAACGTATTGTTAAAATACAACTACAGATAATATGGATTTTAACAAACAATTCCAGAGGAAATTGAGAAACCATGTGCATGATGTTACTAAAACAGAACAAATTCAGAAAGAATCTCATATCAGTACTGTGTGATAAGTGTGAGATCACTATTTGTTTACTACTAAGTGAAATAAGGACAAATACAACAATTTAAATAAGTTTTGCTTTGCCATATTCAATCATGTTTTTTAAATATTGTATCTAGGCATGAATATGTGAGCAACTGTATTTCTATAATAGCTACCAATAATTGTATACCTCTCCTAAAAATTCACTTTCTTCCTCTCGAACTCGTGCTTGGTCCCAAAGAGTAATTTCTAACATTCGTTCTCTAAATTCTCTCCGATGAACTGGAGAATAAATGAATGTCTGATTCCACTTAGGTTCCAATGTTTTCTTTACTGTTTTTGTTCTTCTTTTGTTTTTATCACTGCAAAAAACAATTAAATATTAAAAATGTTCAAAAGATTATTATACTATAATAAGTATACCATGGAGAGTAGAAAATTTTAAACCAGTAGTACGTTTTGTAGCTTTATGGGCACTATAATCTATGTCAGAATTAGTCCTTTACGACAAAATAAAATTCAGCTGATATATTGAGGACAATATGTAACTTCATGCTAAAAACTAAATTTAGGTGATTTCCACTTCATGTGCCAATTCCAGTTTTAAGAAGTTCCCTGAAAGACAGAAATGTTTTAATATGTTTGTTTTGGAACAGCATTTTGTAAAGCGAAACATATTTCTGTAAATGGGATTTCATGAGGCACAGTCCGACAGTAGAATACGTAAGTAGACAAGATTGGGCATAGCAAACATCTGCATTTCAGACAAATGAGTCATCTGGTTCATTCAAGCTCCCAGTCTTTGAGTGGCCAGCTCTTAAACTGCAGAGCAGGAGGGAGCAGCTGGCCCACGCGAAGGAATGGTCAGGGAGCTGAGGGCAGTGTGCGGCCTTCTCCACAGGGTTTTCCCGACTAAGAGCTCCGCAGAGGGGAAACCAAAGGTACGCATCTTTTTCCTACAACATTTGAAGGAACAGTGTTCTCAAAACAGCTCCCAGAATGCTTTGGGTCACCCCCAGCAACCACCACCCGGGTGGAAGGTGCGTCTCCTCTACAAGGTTGGCCTTATGTTTCGGGGTCCAGCGGGTTCTCCATGCAAGGCTACCATGGAAGTCCTGGCTCTGGCTCCAGGGTGTTGTTGAAAGCAATGTGTCTGGCCGAATATTTCTGCTAGAAAGAATTAATATTTTCTGATGGAAGCGAGTTTCAATGGAAAACACCCACGCTCCTTCTACTGAGAATACTGACAAGAGTTCTTACAACAGTGCTTAATTTTAAACCTGCTGATTGCTGCATAATGTAGCTGTGGTACTAATTTATGTGGGGTTTTAATATGGCAATGCAGATACTGCCAGTTCGCTAAGACTTGCAACTGTAATACAGTTATTGTATTTCTGAACTGTTACTTAAAAGCTGGATCTAAATATTGACTTAGAAATAATATTTTTAGACACAGTGTTAAAACAAATAATGTAATTATTTCTATTCTACTACAGATTTACCCTTGAGAACTGAAAAAGGTTACTAAAGATTTACCCTTGAGAACCGAAATAAGATTTTCCACCTAATTTTGTTTAATCAAAGAGAGTTCAGTATCTCTATCTAATTAAATGCTTGACTTATTTAAGTGCATTTTACCTCTAGCATGTATTCTTCTACTACACAAGACATATATTGTTGCTTGCTTAGCTTTTACCTCTAAGGAAAGGAAAATTAATTTGCATGTCAGAATAAAGAAAAACAATTCAATAACACAAATTGCTAATTCTTATATAAGTAATAGAAAAGACATATAATTAAAAAAAAAGTTCTGAATAGTTCACATAAATGGGAAACATCAGTATAGCATAATAAAATCTAAAGTTATGGAAATTTTTTTTCTATATACTTGAAAGTATTTAATTAAGTATTTTCCTTCTATGTATTTTTAGTTATGACAGCTTACATTGTGAAGCATTCTGAATGCAGACATTTTTGATAATTTTATTAATCTTAAAAATGCAGATAACATAATTTAAGCAGAATTGATTCTGTTTAGCACAGCTTCTGCATCTCCAAACACACTACAGCAATTTGAATAAACTAAGAATCTAGTCCAACAGTTCAAATATTTGTGAGCCCAAGACAGTCCATCCAGAAACTTTTTGTCATCAATGATACAGCATATTATGCAGTCACAGAAAATTTTCTTGTCAACATAGAGTATACGATGAAAGTGGAAAAGCAGTGTCTTCCAAAGTACTGAATAGCTTTAATTCCTATTGAAGTAAATTAGTACTGGAGATAGTTAGCGTCTTCCCAGTTTAGCTATTAGGAAAAGCAAAGGATGCAAGAATATTAACTGTAAAGTTACATGTACAAATTCAGTAATCCACTGGTCAATTTTTCATATACTGAGTCAGGTCAAATCTTTGAATTATTTGGCTGATATACTACAAAGTAAAGCTACATATGTTCCCCTACTGACATAATCTGAGGAAATACTAATATGAAAAATCAGCTGGGGAACACACTATCCCCTTTGCTATTCTTCCCACCACCTCAGCTGAAATGGCAGAAAATCATGGGCTAAAAAATGAAAGAGCTATTCAGAAACAGCTGGGTCCTTTCCACAGTTTAATTTTCTCAAAATGCATATGTAATGCCAGTCCAGATTAATATCAGTCCTTCATTTTAGGGGAAGTTTTCCAGGTGCATCTGGGAAATCTCAACTGAGTCCCCTTCAACCATAACTCACTTATACTGTGATATGAAATCCACGGGTTTCAGATGTCAAACCTGTTCCTGCTTTGCTGTGTAAAGGTGGGGCAAACCAAACTGCTGGACCAATCAGCCCATAAACCTGTGAACCTAACTTCGTAGCATTTTCTTTGCACTAGACAGGAATAACTGTCATAGGAAACAAGGGCATTGTAAAACACTAGCAACATTCTTTGCAAATAACAGATCCCCATACAATGATGTATGTTTACCTTTCTTACTCTATTCGGTATTTAATAAAATATCCAGTGAAAGTGAGTTTGTGTTTAGTGTTCAAAACACATTGCTGTTACATAGCACATTCAATATAGAAACTCCAAACTGTAAGATTTTTCTGTATATGTATAACCAGTAAACTCAGCTGTGCATGTCATCTGAGTATCAGACTAATTCTTACTCAAATATTCCTTCTCTTTGTGACCACCCTACCTTCTGTCTGGAAGAAAGTAAATTTTAACATAAGGATTCCTTGGCCTCCCATCTTCCCTTGAAGGAAGATCCTTTGCTCCCAGTATTGTCACTATTAACTGATGACCAACCTTGTCATACCACAGTTTTATCTGTAATGAGAAAATATTAATTAGTGAACTCATTTCTACAACAAAGTAGCATATTAATCTTTAAAATTAATTTTACTTACAAGCTTCTATTTATATTGGTTACTTCAACAGAAAAGACAGTGTTCTACTTTGTATTTATAACAAAGCATAAAAATAAATTAATACTATAATAGTTTCAGTATGTATCAGGAGTTACTGATTTTAAAAATCCCTGTATATACATTATTTCATATTCATTGTTTTTCACATAGCACCCTGGTTAGGATTATTCTCTCTTGGCAGTGGTATTGTATTACCTGCATTACTGATATATGGTATTCATATACATTTCTAAGGAGTTTATGCACATTGAATGAATGAATTTTTCATGTCCTGTTGTGCTGGTAAGACTATGGAATAAGACCATAAATATTTCAAATCTCTAAATGTTTTTTCAAGATGCAGAGACTCATAATGAAATCATAAGCCCTCCAGAAATTGTAAGAGAGGAAGGCTCAGTAGTCCAACACTCTTCACAGTCCAACTCAGCAACAACAAGGCAAAAACTACTATTACTCATCTGCAGAAATTATTATTAATCAGTCTTAGACTTGGTCTGCTATCATTTTTTACTACAGTCATTAGAAGCTGCTATTTAGCTATTACAGTTTAAATGCTATAGCTGCAAATACCTTATTCGAGGAGAGGATATACCTACTTTAGACCACTCACTGTGGAGGGGAGAAATGGTGTAGTTAGAACAAAACCAAGCTTTCCAAATAGCCACTACACGGTGTTGCCACAGCAATATCATTAACTACAGCTGACAGAGGAGGCTCTCCTCATGGGGAGTTTGCCCGAAGCAGAGGACACATTAGGACATTTAAAAGAAACACTGACCCTGCCTGAACCTAAGAGAATCAAAGAGGTTAATACCCAGCTCCATACTTAACCAAGCAGTGCGCCTTTAGGCATGAATATACCCTAGCTAGGGTAAACAGAACCAGGGGAACGTGCACTTTCCGCGAAGCCCATCTCACATAATTTCAGAGACAGGGTCTCCATCTGCTGTCATAGCTCCTCATCGTCAGTATTTCAGTCACTTAAAGAAAGGTCTTGATGTAATTCTCAAGACTTTTGACCCACCAACAAGTGGCTGATCTAGCTTTCTGACATTCCTAATGCTTCATTTAGGTTACACGAAGATACACCAAAACCATCAATGGTGGCAGTGTACTACTTCTTTCCCCATTACTTTAGATCTTGCAACTCCTTTAGACACCAACCAGAAGTGTTTGAACGGATATTAAAAAGGAGAGGATACGTGTCCTCTATTATCATGCCATTGGCCTTATTACTGGCTTTATAGGTTTCTGGCATCAACAGTTAAAGGGCTCTGTGGCTACCAAAGCACAAAACTGCATGAGAGAAATTATCCTTAATACATTAGATTTAAGAGAGTTCTAGATGCTGTTCCTACATTCCTGCAAAGCAAGGGGCTTTGTCATTATTTTTTCCAAACTGAGAATTATCTGGAGCATAGGTATCTTCATCCAGCTACAGATCACAAGTAGAAAGCTTTGCACAAACTGTATGAGTCCAAAGCAAAGCTTTAACGACCTCTGAAGTGCAAGTCACCTTAAATGTTCTCTGACACTAAATGTATCCACCCGCAGTCTTCCTTGGGATTCCTTGGTCAAAGGACAGACTTGGCTAGTCCCACACCCCGAGGGCAGTAGCACTGAAGACAGTCTTTTTCATCCACTTTATAGGGAAAATTTATCCTTGCTTACGCAGAATGCAGTGTATTTATGATCCAGACACTATCATGAACAGTGACTGAGTGAAGGTGAGATAATCCAGGCCAGGGTGTCAAAAATATAACCAGAATTATTCATTCATATTCAGGCTAAATATTTCTTCATTGTATTTGTTACAGACTGTATTTTTGCCAGAAAATTTCAGCCTAAATGTTTGAAGAATGACTATAAGCAGAAAGTTAAATCATCTGACACTAGTTGTCTGAGATGCTTTAACCTCTGTGTTTTGGAACAAGAACTCGAAATTTGACTTTGACTTATAACTTATAAATTTGATATTGATTTATAACATCTACTTTTCTCTTAATGCTGTGAAAAAAAATAGAAAAACTTCCACGTTATGGGCACATTTTCCTTGTAATTCCTTGTAATTTATCTTGTTAGAGGAAAGGTCGGGAGCAAGAAATATGACCAGAAGGCTCACTCCTGTGTTCACTCTGCTAGCACTCCAATATATAGCACAGGCACTTGTAATCCCCGAAGTCATTTGACTTGGATGCAAAGCGAATGGAAGAAACTGGGAGTGAAAGAATGGACAAAGAACCCTATGGAGGGGAGGATGGTATTGCATTCCCATGGGGTTAGAAGAAGAAAGAAGTGACAAATCAGAAAATACTTTAGAGTTACTGGGAAAGAAAAGGATACAGGATGCTTCATGGTGAAACACAGGAAGAACGGAGCCACTAATGTCAAGGACCATAAAAGAAAAGAGGGGCAAAAACAGATTGTATGAGAGAAATGGAGTGAGGTGACAAAAGACCCATCCATTCTATAACTGGCGCAAAATATGTTGCACAGAGAGATTGGGATGAAAGACAATCTCACAAGAAGTCAAGGCAGGAAACTGGAAAGGAAAATGAGAAACAAGGAGTGAGACTAACATACTGAACATGGAGAAAGAGTTTGGGAAAAAGACTGATCTAATTCTGACTCTCCTGTGCATAAGTATTATGACACTATTTGGATGATATGGTATTTTCCCACAAGAACCTTGTCTTTTCTATTCACAAGGAGAGAAACGACAGCCATTTAAGACAGCCAGGTGCAGTCCAAGAGGAATGAATTCCATCCATTCCTCCTTCCCAGAGCTCTTGTGTATCGAGGGGTGGGTCCCTCAAAACACTTTGAAAGGTATTTACAAATTGCATGTTCTTCATTGTCTGGGAGCCTGGCATAAGACCCTGGAGCCTGATTTGTAGTGCTGAGTAAAGCACTGTAACTGAAGTCTGAGGTATGTATTATGCCTGGACAGAACCTGGTTGTCTCAGACTCTGATCATAGTTTCTCAGTTCTTTATGAATAGATGCAGGACAATCCCGCAACACCTCACAGAATACTATACATAGTTTATATTGTGAAATAAACATGGGATAGCACATGTATAACAGAAAAGCTGATGAGGAAATATATTTTTATATTTATGGCTTTCTTGAGTAGCATGCAGAAAAGATTCTTAACATCAAAATGTGAAGAACATTGAATTATTCAATCCACAGGGTGAAAGTCTCACAAGAATGTACAGGTGTGATGCTTAGCACTGAAAGACTAAAGCAGCTGACTAACAGAGGAGAATCTACAACCCCCCCATGCAGCATTTTATTACAAATGCAGGAATGGCACTTTTAAAAGCTTAGAACATCTAAGAAACTGCAACGATGAAATCCTGATCTAAAGGAAGGAAAGGGAAGGCTAAAATTCCAACACATAAAATACGTCACAGGAAAACCATGCTGGCTGATGCTAATGTGGAAGTTAACACCTGTAAAAAATCTGTTGAATAGGACTTTGCCTACCTTGATAATTTAGGATGTAAGTACCTAAAATTCACTTAGAAAATGATCCAACCTGAATGCTTTCCAAATCTTTTTCCACTTAGTGTTGTATACTTCCCTTCCCTAGGCCCCTCCCCTAGGCAGATGTGCACCTAATTCTTGACTAAACTTCTGTTGTAACCTACATTCAGGCAAACAGGTGTATAAACTCAAGGCATCCTGAAACTGTGAGATAGTCTGTCAGCCGCAGAGCGGTGCATCTGCTGCACTCCTTGAGACAGGCTTCCAGGTAAGAATAACTGCCATGCAGATAGCCAGAAACAAGAACAGTTCTGAAGTCAGGTGATGAAGGTAGTCATCAGGGGAAACAGAGATGAGGGTCTGGCCCCAGGTTCAGAGGTTTCTTTCTCGTTTTTAACCAACTGTATTCTAATGCTAGATCCATACACATTCTGTGTAGTAGGTCTGGAATCCGCCACACTAAAATTAAGCTTTCTTTGCTATCACCACACACTTATATTCCCAGCCACACAGTATCTCAGCTTCAGATGAGAAGAAAAGGGTGTGCAATAGCTTGATGATAAAGGCACCTTTCTGAAAGACAGGTTCAATCTCTTCAGTCTAAACAAGGCTTAAACCACAGACGTCCTGTTTCTGGAATGAGTCTCCTACACATAGAACAGTATATAAAAGCTGACTGCTGGTGTTGCATCCAAAGTGCGGATGCAGGTATCTAGTATTCCTGTTTGGTCCTCTGTAGCCTCCAAAGAGGATGCCGCCCTCTGGAGAATTGACTCAGCCTCAGAGTAGCCTAAGTTTCAAATAGAGATGATGGGGATAGGTGTCTTTTATTTGGGCTGGATCTCTCACTGCAGATATTGCGGTACTTAGTTCTTTCCTTCAACTGTACAAGTCTAAGCTCCTCCCCAAGGCACCTCAGACTTATCTGAAATTAGCACAAGTTAAGTTATAGAAATTAAGCACACAAATTTGATTTGCTAGATTTCATCCTTTTTCTTTTAGATCTCATCCTAAGTAGAAGTTTTATTCAGAGCATTGATTGAGGTCAGAGCTCTAGAAAAGAAGTAATCATGCAGTTAGGACCCATAGTCTAATACATATGCATAAGGGAAGTCAGTTAAGAAAATCTGGATATTATTATTATTGCCTCTTCCTATATTCCTATCTCATGCATGCTTGACTGCTTAACTATACAATTTTAATGTGTTTTTGAGTACAGGACATACAGGTGCACCATATCTTAAGTGATAACTTTAGATTTAAAAGGGAGAATATTTGAAGTTTTGAATTCTATGCTATGCTTTACTTCTTTGTGTGTTATAGAAGGGTTGCTTCATGAATCTTACGGAAAAGAGATACAACTTGTGCCGCTGGGAGAGACTGTCTGCCCTGCAGCTTGATTTCTACCACCACAGCCTACTCAAACATCACTAGATTTGAGAGACAACTGGTCTGGCATTTTTGTTCTTGTGTTGTTCATTATAATTTTTCATGTAACCTACATAGCTGTTTTTTAGAGTAATGTTTTGAAACTGAGATACTACTTTTCTTTATTTCTTGCATTATTCTGAAACAATACAATGATGAGATGCACCAGCAGGATCTGTTGCTGAAAAAAAACCCAGTTTATTTTAAAGAATGTTTACAGCAACTGTTTTATTTAGACTTAAGCTTACGTAGATGCAGACACTGCCTGGAGACGGTAAAGTCTTTGGCATAGCTGAGGTGGGCTTTAGTTGTTGATAAACATAACTCTAACAAATCCTGACTACTGAGGGTTGCTAAACCAAACGGTTATTGCCGTCTGCTTGAGTTGCTGTCTGATAAACTAGAATAAATACCAGAAAAAGTTGTTAAATTGAAGAGCTTCTAGGATATTTAGGCTACCCTAATCTAGATTTCTTTTAAATTTTTTTTATTTTAGGGGCTTCACCTTGATTTCAATAACGCCAAATAGACATGTGCATATATTTTTAGACATGATCAAATATATTGATGTTCTGTATTAAAGCAAAAAAAGGTGCTGAAATTATTGAAGTTGGAAAAAACCCCAGTGGTTTCATGGCACTCTGGCTCAAAAGGAGGATCCACCAGGTAAATAAGAAATAAGAAATAATAAGAAATAAGAAATAATGCATGGAAAACATAAATTTAAGAACAGATTATTCCCTACAAAGATATCACAAAGCATCAATCCGTAAGTTAGGAAATTGCTGGTATGCTAAGCTGAATCTAAAAGTTCAGGAAATAAATATGCACTTTCCCAGGTACTTTAGAATTAGTAAAAGTTCAGGAGAAGGGTGCATAGTAAGGGCAAAAAGGAAATTGAGTGATTTTCTTCCCAAGAAAATAGCAATCGTAGCTTTCAAATCACCCAGTGATTCAAGAGCTAGACAATTAATGGCATGACATGGAAAGAAGTGTGGAAGAGGAACTTGTGCCATGGCCTGGGACATGTATCACCAGGGTCAGTTTCAGACAAACAAGTAAAGAAGATGCAAGCAAGAATAAAGATGTGTGTTTCCCGTTGAGAGCAATGCAACAAATAGGTATAAATGGAAATGTGTGGAGATCCTCATTCTTGTAGGGAATTCTACAGAGACAGCTATACCGCAGCCCACAATGCAATGTATACTTCCTGATAACCATCAACAACAGCTCAGAGCTCTGCATTAGCTAATTTTGCATGCCAAAAAGTAACCAGAGTTCTGCACTGCTGCTTGACTGCTTTTTGTTTGAAGATCACTGGAGATTTTCTGTTCTTCCCTGCAGCCTGAGTTGTAAATATATCTTAAATCAATCCATTTTAAACTATCTACCATCCCTACTAAAAGTAGGCAGATGTGGGACTTCTTGCTTCCATCTAGTTGTAAAGATGTTACCAAGGTTGTAATTTTGAGTTCTTCAGGAACTCTTGTCACAAACTTTGTGTTTAGCTTTGACTGTTACTGAGCTCTGCAAAAAACTGTTAAGAGAGGTCCACAATGATTCCACAGACATTGCGCAGCAACAAAATTGGGGCTAAAGAAAATTCTCCTATAGAATATCCAAAATAATCCAACCAGAGATGAGAGAATAAGCCTTATACGCTTTCATCTCTTGCTGGATATCCTCTACCAAGCATGACACTTGTTTTACTTTCTTAAATGACTTGCTCAAAGTAAATTTTTTAATTTTTTTTTCATTAGAGGATATTAGTATAAGTACAACTGATAATTTTTATGTCTATTTCTGTGGTTTATATAATCTGATTAAAATAAGGAACTGCTATATGTTACTTCCACATTACTTCCAGTATTTAATGAACCATTTAATGAAACATGCAGATTTCAGGCAGATGTTTCCTTTTTAAATTGAGTAATCAATTTTCATATAATTTTTTAATTTATTTTGCACATATCTAAAAAGAAAATAAATATTAAAAGACTAGTTATGTCATATACAATATTTACCTTTATGAACTATTTAAAAAATTGTGATTTAATTTGTACCCTTCTGTGATTTCATTACCATAAGCAGAAGCCACCTTTCTTAATCATGGTAAAGGATGTTTTAAATTTTTAATAGAAAGTCAGTTTATGCCAGTAGTACATAACAATGCATTAACCTAAAACAATATTATTAAGACATTACTTTTTTAATCTCAAATTTTTTCTTACATATTTTTATTTTGAATTTACATTTAAGCAGTTCTAAAGGACTACTTTCAGCAAATAATATATTGTGAAAAAGTTGTACTTAATCAATATGAGTCATAACCAAACCATTTCCTGAAGTCTTATTTAGAATTTCTTTATAAATATATACATATGATTCTTTTTTCAATTTCAATATGAAATTTAATCATCTTATTCTGGTCATTTAGATGATCCTTTACATCTTTCCTTGAGCAATCGATCAAATAAGAGAAACATTTATACAGTTCCCACAGAAAAGATTAACATCTCCATAATCATATTTTGTAAGAAAAGCAGATAATATTCTATTTACAAAAACTGAAAAACATGCAGCAAAGCAAGATAAGCATTGTAACACATTAGTAAAACCTACTTTTGCGTTAATCTATGGTACCTTCAGAGTTTCCTAATGAAAAAAGGCAAACAACTTGTACCTAAAGAGAATACCAAAGCTAAATAAATTCAGTAACACAATGGGATAATTATTTTTTATTTAAATAGAGTTTTGGTTATTTTGATGTAACTTCAAAATGCAAGAAACAAGTTTCATAAACAAGAAATTCGTTTCTTTAGACAAGGTACAAATTTTTTGCCTGTCTTCCACTCAAGGCACTACTATTACTTGGAAAATGCAAAAAAGGATGTATTAAGTAATGATAATGAATGATTTAAAGAGACATTCATCTTCATATAATGACCTCAAGCACGAAATTATTTATTGCTGAAACAGTGCACACAATTTGTATGTGGGATGCAGAGCCATCATCACTATTGAAACATATACAAGTTTAATATTGGGTAAACAGCAAAACAAAAGTAGTTGTCTCTTTAAATTTTGATTTAATATTTTAACCCCCATGCAGAATTTTACAAGCTGCTCACAAGATGACATGAAACTTGTTAATATGGTTTAAAGCAACACACTAAAAATATGGGAAAACAAGCTATAATGTAGCGTTTTCCTACTATGCATTTTCCATAACAAACAAAAGAAAGAAAACCACAACTTTAGTTTCTGTCAGGCAGACGAAGTCTTTACCTGAACCCTAGGAACAAAAGGCGTTGTTCTTCTACTAAGGCTTTGGCTCTGGTAAGCAAAATTAAAGAAAAAGCAATAAAACAAAACCAAAAAGGACAACACGCTGGAAACTAAAAGACCAAAAGTAAAAACAAAGACACACAACTATTACTTTAAACACAGCTTTACACCAACGACGTATTTATCTAACACAAAGTATTTAAATGCAATGCACAAATTAAATCTGCAAATCTACCGTGAAATCATAGCAAAACCCTGTGACAGAAATTCTGGCCTTAGGGAATTCAGCAGGAATTTTGCTATTGATTCCCCAGGAGCAAGCATTTCACTTTACTGGTCTACAGACAACATTTAAAATAGATTTAGAAAGAACATTAACAAAAGGAGCAGGTAAGCAAAGTGTGATTTAAAAGTGGGGTAGGAAACACAAGTTCAGCTTGATCATCTCTTTCAGGAAGATTGTAGACGCATGTTCAGAGACAGAAACAAGTACAGTTCACACACTGACAGCTTTGGTTCCTTTCTAGAGTAAAGCAAGAGAAGTAAAAGGTTTTCTCTTTTCTACAACTTTAAGAGGCATTTCTGTAAAAAGCCCTCCAAAATACTCTAAAAACAATTAAAAGAAAGTTAGTGCTATCTAGTATTAGTATTACATGGGGGAAGGTACAATCGATGCATTTCAATTCTCTAGCAATCATGACAGAAATGACATGTGGTATATACAGAAAACCCTGGCATGAAATGGGATCTAGAGCACTTCGCAAACTTAGTAACGCACAGATGCATTTATAACTCTTCTTTTTGTGATGTAACACTTCAGACCACGTACAACCTCATGGCTTCCGGTGGCTATACCAAGACTGCATCGGTACAGGCAACACTCCCTAAGTTCCAGGAGTAGCTTCAAACTCCAGCCACTCTCCACCTTCAGTTTAGGGCAACAGCTAGTGGAGCGGCACAGAAAGGGTACCGAGCACGGGGAATGGACAGGAACCGGAGAGCGTGTTGATACCTCAGAGGGCCAGTGGGTGGGAGAACAGGAGCATGGGAGGAGGTCACAACAACCACAGCAATCTGACGGACTTGAATCTGCTTTACCTCCCTGCTCGGTTTTCCTGAGATTCTTGATCTATGTCAAAGTGGTGGAAAGAAGCTACTACTCGATATTCCCTTCCGTAAGAAACGTACCCAAATTACGGAGGTAGGCAGTATGATGATGGTTCTGTCACCCTCCTTGCTTACTTGGCATGCACAGATGCTGGAGAAATCTGTTCCATAAAATGTGTGAAGTAGTCTGTTCTCACACGAAAGCAAGAGAATATATAAGACAAGTTGACAGTCTGGATCATGGGTTTTGTCTCTGCCCTGCGAGGTACAGCAGCTGCACGCTGCCCCCCACTCTGCAGGGGCAGGACTGCACAACCCAGTGTACGCATGCCAGAAGGTGACCTACTCACATACTACAAAAGTAGATCTTCAGCTTGCTTCTGCTCCATATTACAAAAGAAATACAGATATTCCAGAATACTGCAATCCTAAAAGGGATAGAATATCTCCCACCGTGAACCAAGGACCCTCACCTGCCATATTCTCCCTTGGAAATGGAGAGCAATTAGCACATTGTGTGCACCACCTAGAGCTTTCCAGGTTTTGACATGAGAGCAATAGCCATTTACTTATGTAGAGGTAGAAAGGGGAGAATAGAAAGGGGAGAAGGTGAAAGGGGTAAGGAGAGCATGTCTCATACTTGACCTCATCCTCCCAATAATATACTGACATATTATGTCCTTCACAATTACAATATCCATTTTCTAATATGCTACAGATATTACAACTATTATTAATACACCTGTATTTTTATTGCTTTATGAAATTAATATATATGGAAAATCTGTTGAAGTAGTTCTGTGGTTCAACTGTACAAGGAAATAGATTAATTTTATAAATGACACCCATTTTCTGTCAGAATTTCCACCAGTACAAAAAATGGAATATTGTAATTTTATACCTGTATCCATTTTCACAGTCTTCTAGTCGTGTTATCAGTCTCTAAACCTAACTACTGCAGAAGCATTGCAAGTTACATTTTCATGCAGTATTGAAAAAGCAGCCGGAATGCAGTAATGAAGCAAAGAGCACCAACACACAAAGAATACTGACTTTTTCAAAATGATATTAAACAAAAAACAAATCCGTGAAAAAACACTGAAAGAGGAACAAGACAAAGCAAATTATAATAAAATAATAATTGCAATAACAGTCAAATACTCCCCTGAAAGAACAAAGTGGATCAAAAATGTCACAAAATAAACTTCACAGAATACAGATAAATTGTTTATATATCTTAATAAACCATACCATAGTCTACTTTAGCTGCACATAATTTGTTCAATTAAATGTGTATTTGGGCAGAACAATTATTAATGGAAAGAAGATTTCCTAGCTATGTGAGATGGTTTGCTTCAGAGGAAATGCTATTAGCCAGCTCTGGAGTGTCACTGTAACCTCAACAGAAGAGCACATTTCCACAGACCAAAGCCAATATAGAGGAAAACATGGAAGACTGAACTGACAGAGGAAGACATCCCTAAATAATAGGTAGGAATCACTGCAGCTAAACTGAATAAAATGATATTGAATGTAAAGAAATACATTCCAAAACACTATTATCGTAAAAACCCTTGAAGGTTCTGTAGCACTGTCTGAACAACAATGCATATAACAAAGTATTTATTCAAATACTGAAGACCTCCACCCAAACTGTAGGTAGGTCCATTTCTGCCCACAATTCTTGCATTTAACAGCCTTTTACTCACAGCTGCCCTAACAACAGTCCATCAGAACTACACGATACTGTCCAAAAGTATAGAAAATACAGAAAATGCTTCCAAAATCTTGCCTATCATCCTTTCCCTCAGATTCGGCACACCTGTCTGAATTCAGCTACCATCGCCCAGAATGTCAACTGATCCACCACTTCCACAAAGAACAGCACCCTGTCCCCACCTACTGCCAAGGCTCTGCAGTTATTCTCCTGCCTAGACACTCACCATAAAGAGCACATTCAGAATTATATTTGGAATTCAGTATTTCCCTCCATTTCCATCTTACTCAGTTATCTGGAATGAATGAATGAGTGTCCCATCAACTGTTCTGTCAGAACAGAGCTGATTAAAAACATGGAAAACCGAAATACTGAAGCTCATCCACTTTGTAGTGATCAAACTGAACTATTTTTTGGAGGTCAAGGAGGTTTCTAAAATTGAGCTTTTCCCTATTACTGCACCCTTGATAAGGGTCCAAAATTAGAAAATCTCCTAGTGCATTCTAATTTTTTAAAACATCTCCAATTCTACAAGAGCTGTTTTTTCCACCAACTCTTCCAAAGTTTCAAAACTTTTTTAAGTTATAAAATAAGTCACCTAAATTTTAAGAAGTGAGGGAAAAACTATTCATTGCATTACTTCAGGACACACAAACCTCCAAATCTGAAAAGTCAAAAAAACCTGTGATTCTTCAAAAGTAACTTGAAATATCAGATTAAAAAGAAATTACAGTTATTTACTGTTTTGAAAAAAATGTTCCTGCAGAATACTTCAACGCTCTTAAAAGTCATCTTTTTCTAAAACCAACTTTTAGTGTACATGTTTCAATGTGCCCAGTTAGGTGCCCCGTTGCTATCTATCCACATCATCTTCAGACGCTGTGACAGCCACCCTTCCTCCCAAAGCAAAAGTTTTAGTACCAGCCTCCCAAAGCCTTGAGCCAACAGAAGCAGGAGCTGGGTTGTGCCGTTAATATGACTAATATGAAATACAGCTATTTTCTACTTTTCTTTAGCTGGTGAGGTAAGATAAGTGTCCAAATTTTCAAATTGTCTACTAATATTAGCTGTCTATGCTGAGAGAGTGGGACATTAATTTAGAGAGTTACTGAGCATTTCTGACTTCAGTGTCAGTCAACTGGAGCTGTGCATTCTCAGCTATCAGCTGCTCTTTGAGGGAAACAAGGATATTGTGTAGTAGTGAGTATTGTACATAACTGCAAACAGTACACAAGGGAGCACAAAGAGGACAAATGCAGGAAAGATCTTTAAATGCCTCCTAACATTATTTGGTTTCCTTAGATGGAAAGCTATGCTATAAACATATTAATAAAGACATTTATATCTTGAAATAAGAAAAAAAAATTAAGAATAAGAATGGTGTCTTCTTGAGCTAAACACTGAATTTATATTCCATTCTGAGATATAAAACCTTGCAAATTTTGTCATTCTCAGTAAATTAGAATATACCTTCAAATCTCCCAATACTGTTCTTATGCACCTCAAACTGCAATATCCTATCAAACAACAAAACCAACTGACTTAATGACTTTAATAATAAATCCTGATCTTAAACTGAAGATTTTGTTTCTGAAAATGAGAAAGTGAGGAAGACAGTTCTCTGTGGTTCCTATTTGGACCATCATTCTGCAGTATCTGGATGTCTGACCAGCTAACCCTGGATCTTGATTTTCATGCTGGAAGCTAGGAACCAAAACTTCACAGAATGACAGAATGATAGGGGTTGGAAGGGACCTCTGTGGGTCATCTAGTCCAATCCTGCCAAAGCAGGGTCACCTACAGCAGGCTGCACAGGACCTTGTCCAGGCGGGTCTTGAATATGTCCAGAGAACGAGACTCCACAACCTCCCTGGGCAGCCTCTTCCAGGGCTCCGTCACCCTCAGAGGGAAGAAGTTCCTCCTCATGTTCAGACGGAACTTCCTGTGCTTCAGTTTGTGCCCATTGCTCCTTGTCCTGTCGCTGGGCACCACTGAAAAGAGTTTGGCCCCATCCTCCTGACACCCACCC
>Ga0065711_1027986_pt1 | contig 44453 bp, 22 predicted proteins | sample Hoacrofraction12_FD_59098 | JGI IMG/M metagenome (GOLD analysis project Ga0065711, IMG submission 59098) | Hoatzin crop microbial communities from Cojedes, Venezuela - Epithelial fraction 12 v2 (version 2) | ecosystem: Host-associated > Birds > Digestive system > Esophagus > Crop | place... | reverse complement strand
GAGAGGGAGGGGGAGGGGCGGAGGGGGCAGGGGAAGGAGGGAGCCCACCGCCTCCGCTTCCGCCCCCGTCCCCGCCTCCTCCCGCCCGCTGCCGGCCGCCGGGGCATGCGCGCTGGCGCCGGGGGCGGAAGGAAGCGGGGAGGGGGGAGGTTGCCGTTGTCGCCGGTGCCCTCGGCGCCGCACGCGTGAGGGAGGGAGGGAGGACGTCGTTCCAGGCGACGTCATAGAGCTACACCTGCCCCGGGAAGGAGGAGGCCATGTGCGGGCGGGGGGCGTGGCCGTGGCGGGAGTGGGCGGGGTTTCCTGCGGGCCGGGCGGGGCGGCTGCCCACGGTTCGGTTACCGAGGCAGTTCCCGGGGCTCAGGGCGCTGCCCTCGGCCTCAGTGTGCTCGGTGGGGCGTGAAACTGCTGAGAGCAGAGTGATCCCTGCCCTGCGTGAAGGTTTCGCTGTGAGGACTAGGCCTTGGTTTGTGTTCGGTTTGTGGATTTCTGGGCCATTGGACCTCGAGGTTGAATATCCGTGTGCGTGCCAACATGGCTTCACCAAGGGCAAACCGTGCCTGACCAGCTTGGTAGCCTTCTGTGATGGGGTTACAGCATTGGTGGACAAGGGCGGGCAACTGACATCATCTGCCTGGACTTGTGCAAGGCATTCGACACTGTTCTGCATAAAGTTCTTGTCTCTAAACTGTAAGGACATGGATTTGACAGAGGGACCACTCATTGGGTAAGGAACTGGCTCGATGGATACACACAAGGAGTTACAGTCAACAGCTCGATGTTCAGGTGGAGACCAGTGACGAGTGGTGTCCCTCAGGGGTCGGTACTGGGGCCAGTGCTGTTCAATATCTTTGTCGACAACACGGACAGTGGGACTGAGTGCACCCTCAGCAAGTTTGCCAACAACACCAAGCTGTGTGGGGTGGTTGACACGCTGGAGGGAAGGGATGCCATCCAGAGGGACCTTGACAGGCTGGAGAGTTTGGCCTGCATGAACTGCATGAAGTTCAACAAGGCCAAGTGCAAGGTCCTGCACGTGGGTCGGGGCAACCCCAAACACAAGTACAGGCTGGGCAGAGAGTGGCTTAAGAGAAGCCCTGAGGAGGAGGACTTGGGGGTACTGGTAGATGAGAAGCTCAACATGAGCCAGCAATGTGCGCTTGCAGCCTAGAAAGCAAATCATATCCTGGGCTGCATCAAGAGAATCGTGGTCAGCAGGTCAAGGGAGGTGATTCTGCCCCTTTACTCCGTTCTCGTGAGACCCCACCTGGAGTGCTGTGTCCAGCTCTGGAGCCCCCAGCAGAATAAGGACATGGATGTGTTGGAGCAGGTGCAGAGGAGGGCCACGATGCTGATCAGAGGGCTGGAGTACCTCTCCTACGAGGACAGGCTGAGGGAGTTGGGGCTGTTCAGCCTGGAGAAGAGAAGGCTCCAGGGTGACCTCATAGCAGCCTTCCAGTACCTGAAGGGGGCCTACAGGAGGGATGGAGAGGGACTTCTTGCAAGGGTGTGTAGTGATAGGACAAGGGGCAATGGCTCTAAACTAAAAGAGGACAGATGTAGGATGTTAGGAAGAAATTCTTCACCATGAGGGTGATGAAACACTGGAACAGGTTGCCCAGAGAAGCTGTGTCTGCCCCCTCCCTGGAAGTGTTCAAGGGCAGGTTGGGTGGAGCTCTGAGCAACCTGGTCTAGTGGAAGATGTCCCTGCTCATGGCAGGGCGTTGGAACCAGATGGTATTTAAGGTCCCTTCCAATGCTTACCGTTCTATGATTCTATGATTCTGCATGCCCGAGCTGTGCTGCGGGGCTGGCGTAGGTGTGGTAGCCAGACTCTGTGTCCGTGAAGCTGTCACGTTCAGGGGATGTGGCACTGGCCTGGGTGGGTAACAGAGGAGGAAAGGTGACGTCGCTGTGGAGAGGGAATCGTAAGACCACGCAAGGCTGGGTAGCGTGGGAGGAGAAAGAAACCAAAGGCAAGAGAAGAAAGCTTGGTATTTCAGACTTCCTGCTCACTCCGAGGGCAACACGGGGCACCGGGTGGCTGCAAAACACTGTCAGTAGGCACAAGGCGATGGTGGCTTGCTTTCTCATAGTAAACTAGGGGCAATGATTTTTTTTTTTTTAAGCACTCTTCCTGGGAAGTGGAAAATACGTGGATTCACACAAGCATGATATGCTTTTCTTAAGGGTAGAACATTTTCAGTAAAATTCGAAGCTGCTTTAGATATGTGTTCTGAGTAATTCAGCTTCTCTTAAACATGGTTTCTGCCATGCCCTAGTGATAGTCTAAGGCAATGTATTTGGGCTTGTATTCACGGACCTCTGAACCACTTAATCTGAAGAGAACAGCTGGAATCAGAATCTATGGGTCCATGGGAAATATGCCACAGAAATCATTAGAAAGTCTTTTCTTTTTTTGCCTGATGTGCCTTCTAGAGCTCATCTTTTTCCTCATCTGTCAGCGAGATGTCTCCTGAGACCCAAAAGCTTCAGGAAAATGGAGTGGCACAGTGCTCTCTGCTCTGTAACCAGTGTTTGGAGTAACACGGCTTTTACCTGCAGCTTCTGGGCTGGTAGCTCCTACTGGGTAGTACAAAAGAGTTTCAGCTGTTACATGCAAACATTTTAGCACAGCTTCCTAGTTTATGATGTAGAGGAGAAGTCTTCTGAGATCACTGCTCTCAAGACTCTCTCGGAGTTGTATAACTTTATCACTTTGAGGGGAAAACTGGAAAAAAGAAGTTGAGGTGTGTATTAATTTCCCCTCGGAGAGACTTTATGGCGAGAACCAAAACTGAAGATGACAGCAAATCTCATTGTAAAGATAAAAGTTGGTGTACTAGTAGCCCTGGAGAGTAGTTTCGACCTCTCCTTCAAAGGCAGGACAGAGGACGAAGGTGGGACGGTCTCAGCTGAAAGCCGTTAACTGGTCTGACTTTTTCCAAGATAACTCTCAAAGAGCAGAGCAATTTTTTGACAAGTACGTCAACGGATGACGTTTGTAAGGAGCCCCAGAGGAATCCGTGATTTTATTTAAGCTGACAATTAAATATTGCCTTCATTTTCCTTGACAGATTTCTCTCTATTTTTGGGCATCTCCTGGGCAAAGATCAAACTGTACTTGTGGCAAGATATGACCACGCACCATGATACAGAAAGCCTGAAACTTGACTAGATCTCAGTCCTGGAGAATCAACAAATAAGTTTTCATTTTTCACAAAGGAGGCAAGTATTTGCAGGTAGACGTTGTGGCTGTAATGTTGCTAGATGATGAGGTAAGGGGGCTGAGGTAGGCAGAGATGCTGCGTTAGAGAAATGGGTGGATTTGCAGCGCCGTTTGTTCAGTACAGCAGAGTGATGTCCTAATTCGAGCAGAGCGATGTCCTGATTCGCATAATGCTGTTGGTGGTGGCCAAATTCTTTGTGTCTGTGTAGCTATACAGACCCTGCTAGGCTACCCAGCTGTCCTTGTGGACAAAGTTTCCCTTGTCTTCATACAGTTGTTTGTGTCTGATGTAAATGTAAACTAATCCTTTCTGACCAATACTGGGACATATCTGATATGAAAGATAGTTTCTTCAGGGCGCAGCAATTATTCAGATGTTTGTGTGACATAAAAAGATTCTTTCAATAAGGGAGGGACTTTATTTGGAGCAGGCCACCTTTCAATCTTTTCAGAGTGGGATTCTTTTGAGCTAATTTGGATATGTGGCTTATAGTTTCCTTACTGCAGAGATATCAGTATTTGGCAGAACACCACTGGTAATGGTCTATGAATGTCCTCGTTTAGTTTAAGGAAGAAAAAAAACTCCACAAAGAACACAACTTTAACTCTTTCCTCACTGGAGTTTTCAGTACAATACTATTTTTGTTTTCTCTGATGCTGGGAAGAGCTCATCAGTTTGCTCAGAAAGTAACTGCTAATCTCCATTCCCTATACCCCAACACTTTCATGTGGTGTTCTGGGGGAACCCCATGAATACCATAGTATTGGGTCAAAACCAAGCTATAGTAAGTTTCCTCAGAGAATGAAAATTGTGAATGTGAATTGGTGGAACCATAAAAGAAATTTACCCTTTTAAGCTGCTTAGATCCTTCACACAAAAGAGCCCCAGGAGTTCTTATGCCTTGGAGCTAAGATCGGATCAATGAAATAGAAAGGAAAAAAGCTTTACGTCTGCTGCCGTATGGAGACTCATGCAATACTAGCAAAGCTGTAATGAACGGGTTTCCAGGGTGTAGGGTGTATAGAAGCCGAATTTATTTTATGACTAATATGGAGCATTTAAAAGGATAGAGTTTTGAAGGCATAGCTGAAACTTGCCTTTGCCATTGAAACATGAAAATGTCCCCCTGTAACAGGAATAAGACAGAAGCTTGCTAACTTCAGAAGCCTATAGATCATGTGAAGCATTACTCGGAGTAACTGGTCATTGCAAATTTGCTTCCTGCTTGAGTTTTCAACAGTGCTTAACTGAGGGATAGGAATTAAGCTAACTTTTCACAGAAAGATACCGTTTGTGGGATAAGCTATTGAGAGTTATTAGCTAAGAGTTATTATTATATTCTTTTATAGCATTACGTACATTGTGTGTTATGTATTATTTACGGTTTTATTTGGATCTTGGAGCTAGATATGGGTAAACAACAATCCACGTAATTTGTAGATCAGGGAAAATAGTAATTGTTACACAAAGTAAACTACTAAATACAGTTTGACTTCCAAGGAAAATAAATAGTTTAAAAGCAATATTTGTGTGCGCTCAAAATAAACTAAATAAACAAACATGAAAAATGTTCAGACACTTCAGATGGGCATACGTTTAAATAGAAACAATACACGTTTTAAGAGAAGTAACAAGGTGGGGGCTGTTTTTCTCTGCTGATACACTCTTCCTCTTGTTTACATCTTTGCACTGATGACAGACTAGTTCATTATATGGAATTTAAAAGAAGTTTGACCTTTGGTTTGGTTCTCAGGTGTCTAGAAATGAAGTCCACAAATAAATGCATGCCCGCAAAACTGGATGAGAAGTGATCATTACACACGTAATTTCTTTCTGAAAATCTAGGGTTTTTTATCTTAAAATGCTCTTCTGGGACAGTAAGGACCAACTGAAAGTTTGTATTGTATAAAGCATATCACCTTAAGAAAGCACTGAGATGGAACTTACTTGGCGAAACTGAAAGCATACATGCACCATTTTTAACTAAAATGCTAACACTGTTCTGAGATCCTGCTTATTATTCTGGGTATTTAAAATGTTCTGTGACATGTGGAAGATGCAGTTCTAGTACTTTGATGTGCTGCAGTGTATGCATGTATGTTAAACGGCATGGTAGCACCTAGTGACTTTTAAGGTGGCTTAATAGGCACTTCACTGTAACCACGTAGTTACTCACTAGTCAAGTTTCACTAACTCATAACACCAAATCTATTGGTAACAGTAGATTTGCAAGCAGTCCAGAAAGCTAAAATGTTTCCATTGTCTCCCCTAGTATTTCTGCTGTAATTCACACAGAGGTTAAAACACTGCTTCTCTGAAGAAGCTAGCAGTCTGGTGCATACCCAGACTGAGATATCCTTTAAAGATGATGATTTGACAAAGTTTCTGTAAGCCACACCTTAAACATGAGCCTAATGTGTCCTTCAGGGTATCCAAGGTATGACACCTGGAGATCCATCTAGCCAAAATTCCTGAAAGCTTTTGAAAATCTTAAGCGACTTTTAAGAGGTATGTAGCAACTGAGGAAAAGTAAGATGTATATTAGTCTAATTCCCACAACTGCTGCTTTCATGTAGTGGCCAGTTTGGGCTTCTGCAAATGAATTCTTTGCATGTCAGTCCAGTGTTCTTGCTGTGGAGCCGCAGAAGCGGTTTACTTAAGTTGTGAGTTTAAATACCTTCATGAAGATCTTTCACTCACAAGCCATTTGCCTCAGACTCTTTTCATAAGTGCCTGTCTGCTTGTTTTGGCAAGTCTTTAAAGTCTCTGTAACTTAGTCTATTTTAAAAGCCTTGTAAGTGTAAACAAATGCAGGTAATTTTCATGAAGATGTCAGTTTGTCATTCATGTTTCGTTCCAGAAGTAAGATACTTTTGGAAAAGGCACTCAACTGCTGCTGAGAATGCAGTTTGAAACGTAATGAATATGCAAAATTATCAAATCTGAGAAAGCATTTCCTTCATTGCACTCCAAAGGCACCAGAAGCCTTGAGAAAACTTCATGTTACTTGCATCTTCATTTCTCAGCACTAGGAGATTTCTTTGTTTATCTTTCAGGTGTCTGAGGGCATCAGTTTCTAACTTCTGCTTCTCTCTTTTGTAGTCTTACTGCAAATAAAATAATAAAGAGAATTTGTTTATAAATTGTTGTTGATAATTTTCCTATTACCCTCTGTTTTTGGCATCGTCTTGTATTTTTTAAGTCTCACAGTTTGTGACTAAGGCAGATTTTAAAGCTAGATAGCCATTGACGAGTTTACTGAGTATTTGTCAGGTTACATTGAACTCTTGGGGCTTTGGATTCTCGGTCCTGTGGAAATTGAGATCCTTGCTTGTCCATCCAATTCTGTGTCCACAAGGTCACAGTAATGGCATTTCCAGAACATTTGCAGTGCTTTTTCACAAGACCTCCTCCTCTTTACCATCAGTATCTCATGAGGAAGAAGCTATGCAAGGTCCTTTTGTACACATTGAAGAAACTCTTCCCTTCAGTGTGTTCCAACTAGGCACACATAAGAGAAATTAATTTTTTTTTTCTTCCTGGGAAGAGATCCAGTGGTCAGGTACCTTTCTTAAGAGGTCAGTTTTCAGCAAGTAATTGAATGTCATCTTGTTGTCTGGTCTCTTCCGTTCTTTCCTACTAGTCAAGCTGTTGAAGGGGGTGGGTTATCCACCGACACCTTTCCACTTCACTTGATTTATTGCTTCAACATTGTAAAAGCACAGTAGAGCATAATTATGCCCAAAAGTGTAGTTTAATATTGAAAATGTTTCTTTTCTTTCCATTGTTACAAAGGAACCAGCTTTTGCAAGACAAAGGCAATACACCTATGAGCAGTGTTTTGAAGAAAATGATTACTACAGCTCATGAAATATGAAACAAAGATAAATGTAGAATATGGAAGAGCTCCATGAAGTCTGATTTCACTACCAAAAATGAAAGTTACATCTAAAGTATAACTAATAATCTAAAATTATCTTTGTGTCATCTTCCTTTTTTTAAACTGATAGCTTTATACTTGGGAATTTTTCACAGTTCCATTCCACAGAAAGTGATAAAAACAGCTGGTGGGTATTTAAGTAGACAGCTCTTAATATGGCCTGCAGATATAACTGCTAATGCTGAGAACTTATTTTTTTTGTCTGCCTCTTAGCCAAGTTAGGGATTAGATAACTGTGGGGCAAGTTTATGCTAGAGATATATTTTGGCAATGTTGTCTTAGACTGACTCTGTGCTACAGACTCTCCTGGTGCCAGCACTTTTATAATGACAATACTGTGTTTTCATCCATGTGGCTTCTTTCATTTGTAGAAGGAATAGGGGAGACATTTTTATTACACTAGTCCCAGTGGTACTTTGCTGGAACAGGAGTGATTTGTCATTATAATTTAGCAAACTTTGTGTAAGGGGAAGCTTTCTCTGGAAAAGACAGAGATGTGTGTGTTGTAACCTATTGGCAGACTTAACGTTAGCAGTGGTGTCTAATAATTTGTTTTGTTTCACTTTGCAGTCTTAACCTTCTTCCCATGTCCTTTGAAAATTAAGAAACCATTTGATATCAAAAGTACTTTCCTAATGTCAGTGGAAAAGCACAACCTTTGACAAAAAAGAGTGTTAACAATGGAAGTGCTGCCAGGCAGGACGGGCTCAACAGGAGGAAGGGATATCGGACAGGGAACCTGGGCACTCCTGTGCTGCTGTGGTGGTGCGGTCCATGCAGGCAGGCTGTGAGTCTGACAGTAAATCCACTAAATAAAGGTCTCTACTTGCCTAAACGGTAGCTAACAGGTCATATCTGCCACTTTCTATTTCTTCCCCAGAGCCACTCGTCAGGTACAAACTAGGACCATGTGCTGAGGTCCAGGGTTCAGCTTGGGGGCCTGCTTCACTTGAGGCACAAAATGCATAGCCCAGTTAGTTGACCTGCATGCTCATCAATATTGGAGCTATAATGAGGAAAGTGGAATTGAAGCCAAGTATTGATAGGGTCAGAGCTGAGTGGGGAGCGAGGGCAGTGCTTAGGAAGTTAGCTGAGTCATTCAAGGAACCAAAAGAAACATAAATGTGTGATCAGTCTCAAAATCATGACCCCAAAGTAGTTAAAATAATGTAACTGAGATTGAGAAATAATTATAAAAGATTACAACCGGCAGAGGAGTACAGTTAGGTCTGGTATATTATCACAAATGTAACTTGACTCCTTTTGTGATTGATGGTGAAACTCTTATTGACTGTAGCAGAATAAAACATAAACAGTACTGAGTATTGCATATGTGCAATTAGGACAACAGGAGAGGGCCAAAAAGAGATAAATGCAGAATTTACTGAGCCTAAGCAGAACCCTGTGGGATTATCTGTGGGCAGAAGATATCAAATACCAGTTGTTCTTTTTTGGGGAGGCTGATGTTATGGCTGACAGGTAATGAAGATAAGTACTTCTTCCCAAGGAAGGTACCAAAGATGCAAAGATGCCAAAGCATAGAAGATAACATTAACAGTCTCAAGGTATCAGGGCATCGAAACCATGAAGATATTATAATCTGCATTTTATCATTCTCTGCTTCTGTTAGCTATGCCCTGGGAAAAATACCAATGTCTTTTTATTAAAGGAAGCAGTGTATTTACCCTTTACACTTGAGGCTGTCTATTCCAGAACATTTTGAAGATTGTTAGTCTAAGGGCAGGTAGTATTAAAGTCATTACTGATGAAATTATAAAAGAATGTATAGTAATGGAACTGTAGTAGTGCAAGCAAAATACAAAATCTATAGAAATTGTACCTACAGATTTTCTTAGTGTAATTCTTGCTTGTAGTTTCAGCCTCTCAGAGCAATTCCCATGGAAAACAACACTGGCATGAAATTTTTGGTCATAATATCTCACCTTGGCCTTCCAACAGACACTTAGAAAGATTTGTGGCTGAGTAGTGGGCATCAATTGCTTCCCTCTGCACAACAAAATTAACCCAAGTGCTGTGTTGAGTTACTTTGGTTTCTTCTGCTCTCAATTCATGATCTGGGACTCTGCCCTGTGGCAAAAGGACAGAGGAGAGCAGCCAGACCTGCCCCTCGTTGCAGATAGGCATGGAGGGTATTGCCCATGGCTGGTGAGGCCGTGAGTGAGTCAGTTCAGGGCAGGCTTTTGGTGACTGACTGCTGGAGATTTGATTTACCCTGCCGGAAATACAGTGTTATATGAGCAACAGGGAAGGTCTTTGTCTGAGCAGCTCTTCTTCTGTGTTTTCTCAGCAACACAAGAGGAAAATACTCATGGTGTTTGCTTATCCACAGCCTAACCAGCTTAGCTGGCTTTACTTCAGTTTAGGCTTTAGCGGTTTCTCAAAGGTGCGAAGCTGTATTGACTGAGCTACACTGAGTGGAAAATAAATCCTGTTTTAGGTTTCTAGCCTGGGCCTAGATTTGATGAGTCTAGTGCATGGGAAATAGGGATGGAGTAAGTTGGGAAAGGTTTCAAATATGATACCAGTGATATTTCTGTGGAGACCCTGAGAATGGTCGAAATGGTTTGTGACCTCTGTATCTGGGAGTGTACCAGAAGCTTTGTGTTGGTGCTATATATGGAGCTTTTCTAAGATGTGTCTGCTGTAAACCTTTACTGATAATAGGATCATGGAAAGACAGTGGCTAGGTAAAGCATGGCTCTGTCATCTGCCTTCTCATGTTGGCCATGGACTGCCTAGGGTTCCTGCCTCACTTGCACGTGGTGGCCAGAACATTGCTTCACCATCTGCTTCTTTTCTCATCTACTCACGGTGGTGCAATCCTCCATAGTAAAGGGTCACAGTGCATCTGTCCATGTCCCCCTCCTGTGATACAGAAATCACAACAACCCTGCCATTCAACCCACACATTCAGTGTACTTGCTTTCATTCATGCCAGTATGAAGGCTCTCAGGCTTTAGAGCAGCTCTGCAGCAATTAGGAGAAATACTGTAAAATTAAAAACCAGCCACACCAAATTAAAATGTTGTAGCTTGTGACTTAGAAACTCAGCTTGGCACATCCACTGCTTCAATGGTTTATTTTACTATTCCCCTTTGTAAAGAGGGAGCCAGTGCATGCTCAAGACTACCACCAATGTTCGGTGTTCTCCGATTGCCTTGGTGCTGCTATCAAATAGCCAGGAATTAGTGAGCGCTTCTGGGCTGACTCCTGGCCGAGCAGATGAATGTGAATGCACCGAGTCCCTTTCAAGCTTGCAGTTGTGTTGTGGCGACACCAGTGTGTGCTCTAGGAACAAAAGCAGACAAAGAGTTGCCTTGTCTTCACGCCGCTGCCTTTGCTCTTGTCCGGATTTGGGCAGAAGGGTAGTGGAAGGCTTTCCACACTTCTGGGTCCTGTCTCTCCTTTGTGCAGGGGATCTACTCATTTCAAATGTAAAATGAGTCGCGCTTGTAAGTGCTTGTGCCAAGCTGGTGGGTTAGTGACTTTGGGGAGGTTGCAGTCATGAACCGTGGCTTTTGTTGAAGGAAGTGAATGGACTGCTGGCTGGTTACAGGCTCGAAACTGCAGAGAAGAGATATGCAGAGCCCACTGGGCTGTGTTTGTTTGCCTTGGGTGGCATTTTACCTGGTGGCAGTGTCTGGACACTCTGCTTGCTTCTCTCCTGCTAATCAAAATTTCAAATTAATTCTTACGGTGTAGGCAGTGGATTTTATCTGACATATTGCTTGATTTCTCCTCCTTACCTTTTACCTGCTGTTATATTTTGGAGAAAAGATACAAATCCTTATTGCTCTCACATCTGAAATGCATTTTGGGAAGGTTTGTCTTGTTCCCTTGGTTTCCTGCTTTTAGCCCTGGATGTCAGGCCCCATCCCTGTGCCACTGTAGTGTGTCTAAATATTCCTTCTTTTTCCCGTGAAGTGTAAAAATGCCTCTCTCTTTGCCTTTTTGTGCTCAAAATAGTGTTAAATTACATCACGCTAGGAGGGTACCAGAATGTGTAGGTGGAGCACAGGGGAAGCCAGGCTATCGCACGGTAATGCAAGGACGATAAAAGGCCCACGCAGGGCTCTGGTCACACCCTGGCAATTGAAGGAGTTATCTGGCAGCTCACAGGGGCTGGTGACGGAAATAATCCTGTGAACCATCTTTCTAGAAACTGCAGTATTATTAAAATGTGCATTTAACTGTGTCCCCAAAGAGTAAAATTATAAGAACAAACCAGCTGCAAAGGGTTATGTTCATCTTTGATGTGCAGCCTATTTGCACATAGTCTCTGTTTCTGTCTACATGTCTGTAATTACTGTGAGTCACTGTGTGTCTGATATGCAATGCAAATTGTATTGGCCAGATTAAATTTTGGAGTGTACTCACGATTTCCAGTATACGGTACTGCTTATATTACTGAAATGAAAAACTTTGGTGAAGCCTTACAGCATATTCTAACTTTGGGTATCACAACACCATTAATCCACATGTTGATTCATGTCTGATATAAGATGAACTCTTACTGGTTGGGGGCATGGACAGGAGCTGTATGTTAGTGTTTATCTCCCATTGAAGAATATTAGCATCTGCTAATAACAATTTTGATTTTTCTGAAAATTATCTATGCACCACCTTCATCAGTTTCCCTTGGCTCAGAAGCTCTAGTGTTTTGCTAAACATTTTTCTCATCTGCTTTTTCTAAACTTACATGAACACTTTCTAATTTTCATGCTTTTTCAGTTCACAGTGACCGTGACACTATTTTTTTTTCTAACTGGTAAATGCATCCTGCAGTTATTGTTTTGAATGTTGCTATCATAAAAACAACACAAAATTCAGTCTTCTGTATAAACCTCACACTTTAGAGGAAAAAGTTGTCACTCATTAGAGAAGCTTGCAGCTTGATCTAACGATTGAAAGTCTGCTTTTCTGTGTTATATTAAGCTAATTTATACTGCAAGAAATCAAGCTCATGAGATTAAAAGGTTATCCTGAAGAAACCACATTGCATGCTTGAAATCACCCAGCTGTTACAACAAGCTTTTCCAAATCAGTGACAAATGACAAAATACGGTAGTAACACTCAGGCATGCTGACCTTGTGACCTTAGTCTTGCACTTGTTTTAGCAGCTTTCAGAGTATTTCAGGATGACCTGTTTTTTAAGATCCGTTGATAATGGCAATGTCCAGTTTGTGAGTCAGCTGGTTCTCTCTTTTTGCTGAGTAACTTAGTGGGAAATATTATGTCATTATGTATTAAAAGGATCTCTGCAGGTTAGAGTTTGACCTACAACCAGGCTAGCAAATCCCACAGATGGAAACAAGGATTGTTAAGCAAACTTCCTGAATTTGGGAGTAGTAGGAACCAAGTTTTGCTGAACTGCTGAGTCTCATGCACACTCAGCTCTGCAGAAAGGAGAGAAGATGTTGATACATTTGTGAGGAGCTTCTGGTGCGGTTTAACAATAATGACTTCATTCATCAGCTCAGCAGAATTTTACTAGGTAAGATAAGAGCTTGTAGCAGAAGTTCTCGTAATGCAAATGTGGTGGCTCCCAAATATCAGTAACCAGACTAGGTTTTCAGCATGAGGACAGGGAGTTAAGATCTATGTTTTCTAGGAAGAAGGTTCCGTGTTATTTTATGAAATTCAAAAGTGAGCGCTAATTGGGGTGCCTTTTCATGGTCACTATAACCGTAGCATTTTGCTTCAGTTTAAGGACAGGCAGATTTTATGGAACTTGAAACTTTGCAAATTAATAGAAGTTGCTACATTCTTTTTTTCCCTAAAACAATTTTTTAGTGTATTTTAAAAATCCATGTTTTTCAAGGTTGTCTTGAAGTCAGTTTTTAAAAAAATGGTGCTTTCCATACAGCCACAAGAAGAACTGACAGTGGATACATCGCAGTCCAGGAACCTCTGAGGGAGAAACATGAACATTGTGAAATGTAGTGTTTAAAAGTCAGAGTTGCTGGAGAAGCCTTAGTTCAGGCCCTCTGAGGTTATGCATTAAGCTACCAGGTTTAATTATATTGTTGCATACATTTTTTTCTGTGGCATATTACGGCACAGACTCAACTTGTGGTGTAAGTGACACAAAGTTTATTTTGCAGGCAGTGGTTTATACATCTGTACCGGGACGTTAGTCCCCTGGGAACTTTCCATCCCGATAAGGCAGCTATTTGCACAAGTTTTCCCACCAAGCTTCTAACCAATCCGCGGATACATCGCGCGCTAACAAGCTAGTGTAATTGCTGATTATGTGTTGTCCATGGGCTTGCAGTTTCTGGCAACAGAATGCTCCTTTCTTCCTCTTATCTTGTTTACTTCAACGCTCTGCAATTGCCTTTCTGCTTATTGCTGCAATTTGCTCTTTTCCCTGTCCTCTACATCTTTCTGCTCAAATTTTTGCCTACCGTTATGCTAACATCTATGAACCTTTCAGTGTTCAACTTTGCATTGTGAACTTTTCTCTTGCATCAGGCTTTGCTTATGGTGTGGAGGAAGCTGGAAATGTGGGATGTAATTTCCTGGGATTTTTGAAAAGGAAATCACCACTTAAGCTGAAGAAGTCATCTTCTTGAGCTCTCCTGACCAACTTTCATATGGGTCCTTAGCAGAGATAAGGAATCCTAAACTTTTCTCATGTATTTGAACTAAAGGAGTGACTGGCAGTGGTAGAAGCCCAAGAGACTTAAATTTCCTAAAATGCTAACCAGCACACCCAGAGATCTGTAAAGTAGCCTGGGCTACCAGCCTCCCTTCCTGGAAGACATACAGCGCTCTCCCTTTTCCTCTCCTTTTCCAGTCTGGGAGGCTTAATATACACGTGAAGATGCTCCAAGAAGAGTCAAAGTTTCTGGTCCATGATTCTGCATTAGTTTCAGTTCATTCTGCCAGCAAACGCAGCCTTTGTTCTCATGGCAGCTATTCATCTGCTTTTCAGTGGGATAGGAGTTGGATTCAGCCTTTTCCCAGTTCCCTCTCAGCGCTCTCCAAGGGATGCTGTCTTGAGCCTCCCCTGTAAGGAGCTAAGCACTTGCACTTTTCAGGAGCCGCTGAACTTCTCAGAGGACTCAGACCATGTAGTGAATGACAAAATACTTTTCTAATGAAAATAATATGTTGGAGGAGAAAATAAATTAATATTTGAGAAAAGCCCTTGAGACAGCAGAAGACGCTGTTCTTAAAGAAGGACAGGCATGAGGAAACAGAGGAACAATAAGAACATATTTTACAATCAAATTCTCATGGAAAATAATCTTTGGGGTCGAGAGGATGAAATACAGATTTCTGCTCCACCAGATGTAAGGAAAACCATAAGCTTGTGTTGGGATCCCATTAAAAAAAGATCCAGGAACCCTTATGGAAATCATTATTCGACCTCTTGGTGTGCCACTGGAAGAGAGAAGAAAGCTCCAGTGTCACGAGTTGCTGCATGTGGGCAAACTCCTTTGCCTGTCACAAGCTCCGCTGACTCTATTAATTATGAGGGAAACGTCTTAAAGGGAGATAAGCGGCAGCTTTGGGGAACCTCAGTGCTTGGCTTGGTCTCTGCTTTGTAGTTTTACTAACACAGACTGACTTTGACTGGGGATGTTTTATGATGACGGCGGCAGCACTAAAGTGGGTCCACGAAGCCAAGCAAACGGACCGTGCTGCAGCATGAGGAGGGGCTCTGCCCAGCCTGGTGCCTGCGCTGTGCTACTGTAGCATGCGGGATCGGCGCATCGCTCCACTAAACACGTGCGCTAGGCAGGAGGGCGGTGCTGGCTCTTCCACACGTGCACGAGGTAAGGAGTGCTGGCTTCTCTCCCCAAACGGAGCGCGGCAGGGTCCTGCACCTGCCTCAGCCCGTCCGCCATCCCCACGGCTTGCAGCGCGGAGGCCTCGTAGCATGCAAGGAGAGACGGTGTCAAACCGTGAGTGCCTGCAGAGATCCTCCAGCACTTACGAGCGGGTGCCTGCTTATAGTTGATAAGGGTCTAGCTCTCTCAATGTTGAAACCGTATAGGTAAGAGGTGGGCTGTGAAAAGTGTGTCGTCTTTGACCATTATAACTTTAATAATCTCTTCTTTGGCCTTCTGTTTTTTGAACATGTGTAGGCAGCCATTGTCTCAGGAAAATAGAGACCAAGAGCAAAAGATGTCCAGTGAAAGGGGTTTTATTTTCTTCTCTTTCTTGGCATGAAAGAGTTAATTGTTCCACTTCCATGGTTTGTTGCTGTCTGTGTGGAAAGGAGCAAATTACTGAGTGCAGCCAGAACAGAAGAATGGTATTGAACTAGGATGAGCAGGGGTTTTCATCATGACAAGAACTGCCAGATAAGAAATCAGTTGTTTGTGTCAGATGGGTGACATAGTATTTTCATATTTCAGTAGTGACCATGCTATCTCTGGTGCCTTTTGGAACTGTTTGTACTTTGATTTAATCTGAAATTAGAGCTTTGAAACAGATTCAGTAAGCCCCTGGGGGTAACAGTTACTTGTCAGCTGCAATTACGTTTAATTAGTGCAAATGGGAAATTTGCCATTTTCCCCCTTAATCGTAGCTCATTGAGCTCTACTGAGTCTTTTTTGGGGTCTGGTGGCTTTTGATTCTCTGAGTTCTGAGTTACATTATACTACCATATACTTGATATGAAGTTTTATAGCAATTACTGATGACACAGAAAAAGATAAGATAGCAGACATCATAAAAAAAATTTCCCTTCTGCATTATATAGAGAATAAATTTATTTTCCTTTCTCTATATACAAAAATAGCAGTGAAGAAATGTGGCTGAACAAATGAAGGTGAATGGGTATTGTTTCTTCTAGTAATTTTGACAGCACCTTCTAGATAGGAATTTTTGCCAGTGTAACTATTGATCTAATTAGAGTGCTGTAGTTATGCTGGAATAAGTGCCCATGTGCACAGTCGTAGTCAGGAAGGTAAGTGTTCATGCAAGGATTTGTGCTGATATAACTCTAGTGAGATAATTATACCAACATTGTTTCACCCATAGATTTCTCTGTGTAGATAAAATGTTTAGCACAAATGCCTGCCTCAGAGACCCACATCCAACATACAGCAGGACTTTGAGTTATCTGCAATGGGGTGCTGGAGAGTGCCTCAACTACCCACCCTTTTGTTCCACATATCTATCAGTTCCTCTGCAAAGCCATTAAAGCTGCTCATCATCATCTGGGAAGGCTCTTCTTCAGTGAAACAATATAGATGCTTCATGATACGTTGCCCAATAATTTTCCCTCAATAGAGTATATTTTTCCCTCACGATATATGGTATTCACTGAGCAAAAACAAATGGGGAGACATCTGTACCTAATTTTAGTCTGGAAGAGAGGAGTGGAATTTTCAGGGACGTCATGTAGGCCAGGGACATTAACAGTGACACCGGCAATGTGTATTTGGTGTAAAGTGGTTAAAAATCTGTAGGTGGTGCTGCTGTAGGCTGGATAGTTACTACGACAGTATGTGCAAATAGGGTGACGGCTGATTTATGTGCAAAGTCATCATTAATTTCAAGTGGGTTTGTAGATCCGCATTTACATTTGACCTCCTTTTCTATTTCACCAGAACAACCTTGTGATAGAATTTGGACTTCATTGACTCTTATAAATACTTTCAGTTGATTTCAGTGTTGCATGACGAGGGCCTAGCAGCATGGACAGCACAACAAGGAAAGATCCACTTTGTAGATCAGTGTTGATTGTACCTGGGGACTTTGGTGCACGCTGAATTTGGTTTCTAGTTATTCAAGCTGCACTGATATAAAAAGATCTGCATATAGGCAGCATGTTTCTGTATTTTGTGTTCAGCTTTGCTAGCATAAATTGTGAATGATGAGCAGCAGAAAGTTTACATGCAAAGTGCATCAGAGCTTTCCTGGAACACTGCTGCTAAATGCTGCACAACATCTGCAAACAAATGCTTGGTAACCTTTATGAACACAATGAAATGAAAGAGAGAGGGTGACTTTGGAGGGGTTACGTATGGAGGACAATCAAAAAGGCAGCAGAGCAAGGAGGCAAAACCTACGAGTTGCTGAAGAAGGAAAATTGCTATAGTCAGGGAACTGGAAAGGCATTGCAGAAGCAGATCTTGTGGATAAATGAACTAACAAAGCATGCTTGCTTGTTGCTCTTCTACTTCTTACTCTTTGGTTCCTGACTGCCTTTACATTAACCTAAAGTCTCATCAGCAGCAGGCTCTGAAAACCATGTGTGTGAGAATCTATGACTCTTAAACTCCAATAGTACCTGGTAAAAAGAAGAGGCATTGTCAAGAAGAGCAACAGGTTTCTTTCATCTGTATTAATATTATATTGTGTGTGATCACTTTGGGCAGCTGATACTGCTCCAGAGCATACAAGCTCAGTGGTAAATGTATGGAATGTCCCACCTGGATGCAGAGACTATGGAGTGGACAGTCTGGGTGGAAGGGGAACCATTCTGAGCTGAGGACACTACACAGGAGGTGGTGTAACCGAGGTTATGGTTACTCTGCAGAGCAAATGTCCTTTGGGGTCTACCTCCCAGGTCCTGACTCAATGATCACCTAGACCAGTGGAGCTCTTGGGCAGTGCTGTGATTTCATTCTGGCTTTCCTCGTGTGTGTTTCCTTCGTGGGTGTTCACCTAGGTTCCTGCAAAGGATCCAGTGCACCACGACGCAGTCACAACATACACAAACCCTGCTCCCCACTGTGACATCTAGGCCTGACTGATAGATTGTAGGCAAAGAGTACTGAAGCAGCTAAGAAATGTCCCTGTTGCAAAATATGACTAAAGTTTGCCTTTGCATTTTCTTTAATTAGAAATATTGATCTTGTACACTGACATTGTTCAACTAAAGGAACCTTCCTTCTTTATACCATGAGAGTGAGACAGTGGAGACAATGAGAAAGTGGAAAAACAAAGTGAATCAGGTTAAAGCTGTATGGTGCAGTGCTTCAAAGAAAATAGCAAATCAGAGGTGTACATGGGCAGTCTTCACGGACCTAGACACTGGGAAGTGTTCAGCAAACTTAGGGGCTGGCGAGATATTCCCTGCTGCTTTGCAAAGAAGCAGTATGAGGGCTGGTGCTGCAGGGCAGTGAATTTGTTGAGGATTTCCCTTTGACAGGCATGAATCATTCTGCCTCCTGCAAGAAACAGACCTTGGAAGTGTCATAACTCTTCAGCTAGTGATTCCTTCTGTAGTGAAAAGAATGGCCTGTAGAAGCTGAGTTGCTTTGATACCTCTGGAGGTGAGGCTGGTGTTTAATGAACTCCTTTAGCCTCTGGGGTTCTTGAGGGAGCTCCAAGAGGCAACAGGGAACCTCGAACCCAAAGATTAAAGCTTCCAAACTGAGACGTCTCTGATCCTACAGTTCAAGGCCCCACTGTTTGCACAGCATGTAAGCAGTTGCAGTTTAAGGAAGACAGATATAGTTTGTTCAAACGTGCTTTGGTTTTCTGTTTTGGCACATTAAACCAAAAGCTCCTGGGCAGAGAGAGCTCTTCTTCCATTCTGTGAAGAAAATACCATTTTACAAAGTGTTTAGTGAGGTATTTCACAGAGAGTAGTCACTGTTTCTTTGAGACAATAGGCCAAAATGCTTAAACAGATCACATAGCAACGGTATGCTTATCACCATCTTGTCATGAAGTGTATCTCATACCACTGTACCCTGAATAAGGCACACTGCAGGTGCAGCAAAAGCACGGGTCCAGGACAGCATGGGCCTTGGCTAGTGGTGTCATATCCTACGAGCTAGGACAAGTGACACAATGTGTTGTTTTGCCAAATTAATATCTACTTGTCTATGTGAGACATCCCTAGTACTGTACGCTCATCAGTTTTCCCTTAGGAGTGGCATCTCCTAGTGCACTCGGACTGCTTGGAAAATTGGTGTCTTTCTCTCCCTGCGATGCTTCCTGTACTGCTCCAGAAAATATTGCTGCCAACACGTCAGAACTGAATTCCAGGGTTCATATTGCACACCAGGGATCACTGTTTCCCAGAGGCGTGTTCTGCGGTCACCCTGCAGCTGCTTTGGTGACTGTTAGACAGTTCCTGGTGTGAGCAAGTCTTTGTCAGCTGTGGTGGCTGGAAGAAAACAGGAAGACTCAGAAGAAGACAGAAACATGCACAGTAATGTCCATGCACACAAATAGTAGCAATCTTGAGGACTGCTGAGGGCAAGGCAGTGGCAATATCTGTAATTTAAGGGATGTGCCCACCTTCAGCACGACAGCTCCATTTGTCTGGCTGTCAGCACTGTGTGAGTCAGCACCGTCAGGCAGCAATGGGCTGTCACGAACTCACAGGTGCTCTAGGTACTTGCAGGAGGTCTCCTGTGTGTACGTTCCCATTGCTGAAGTGCGTGGATCTTTGTCTTCTGCAGCCATGGGTTGCTCTGGGTCTGCAGCACCAACTGCTTCTCCCTGGCAATGCCTCTTTATTGCTCCTAGAACAATAGTGCACTGAAGAAAGCTGTTCTGTGTGGTCCACGCTGAAGCAGCTACCCAGGCTTCTTCACTTTCCTTGGCCTCATGCTTGTGCTTTTTTCCTGGGCAGCTGCAGATGAGACAGAGGAAGCTGTGACTGTGGCCACTAAAGCTGCTGTCACAGCTGCTGACGAGCACACTGCTTGGCTTGTGGCCAGCTTGCAGTGATCAGCGTCACATCAAATGTACACGTGCGCTGTGTGCATAGTGCGTCTGCCTGACGGTCAGACTGAAGCGTGAGTTACTTCTATGGCAGCTGTGGCTGCTCACTGCTGCTGGTTGTTCAAAGGGGTCGGACCACAGGATGGCAGGAGGACTTCCCAGGTTTGTTCTTGTGTGATCCTGAGGTGGAGCACAGCAGTTTTTATTGACTTTATGACCCGCATTCAACTGCTAGAAAAATGCTACCATGAATGGAGGTCAGCACTGTTATAAGCAAGTGAAGCCATTAGAGAAAGCCTTCCTTGTCTGAAAGTACTAACTCACTGTGAAATGAAGGCTATTAGATGCTGCCACTGTGTGCAAGCTCAGATGGTACACTTGAAATGAAGTACATCATCTTGATGTAACCTGAAGAAAGCAGACAAGCTCTAAATCTTTTTCTGTATTGGGCTGGCTTGGGTTGATATCACTGAAATAAATAGGCTTGCACAAATGAGCTGTACTTTCTCGTTGCAACTGCTCTAGACTGCTTTTGTGTTGACGTGTTTGCTGTGATCCCAAAGCTAGAATAATTCTGGCCATGACACTAGAATTCAACATTCTCTTAGCAAATAAAATTATACAGGCATTCAGCGGTCTGGGAGTACTCCTGCCTTTTTGCACCAAGGCTGCAGCTGTAAGCTGGTGGTGAAACCAAACAACATTATTTCATTATCACAATATCTAGGAAAAAAACTACTTAGAGCTATCTACCAATCCCAGACTAATTATGCTAAATGAAGGTTGCGTTGTCTTCCCAGTTCTGTTCCAAGTTATGGCCTAACCACAGAATGGCAAGATTTGTGTATTGCCATAAAATGTCACAGAGCAGAGTTATGACCATGTCAGGGTATGGAGGCTGAGCTGCCAGGCCTGCTGAACACAACCGCACTGCTGGGAGATGCTGCTGGGCCAGGAGACTGCAAATTCCCTTAACACTAATTCAGACAGCCAGTCAGCAAATGGCTGGAAAATGAAGGACATTTATCTCCCTACTTCATTATTGCTGCACAAATGTCACCATTCTTTTTCCTTAGCAGGTCTGTGAGGAAAACGACAATTTAACTGCATGAAAAGAAAACCAGGCTGCCACTCTGAACTCTGGCAGAGCCAATGCCGAGATGTAACGATTGGGAGCAAACATGTTTCTTCTGTTCACAGTTTTCTTGTCTTCATTTCGTTGTCCAGCTTTCTTTGTAATGAAACCCAAAATTTAATAAAGAGAAGCCACATTTGCTGAGTTTGACTAGTGTGAGATAGAGTTACTTTTTTTTACAGTTATCTGCTGCTTACTTATTTGCTTTACATTACATAAGGCCACAAGTTCAATCCTCTCCAAAACTGCATGAAAGAAGGCTATGTGTGTGTGTGTGTGTGTGTTCAAACTGTCTTTTCTCTGTGTGTGGTGAGAGCATGCCAAGCACATTGTCATAATTACCAAAATACAAACGAATAAAAATAGCGCAATATACAATAATCTATTTTACACGTACGTGCAGATTGTACTGGTGTAGCTTAGCAGCCCAAGCTTTAAAGCCTTGTTCTGCTGTGCCTTGACACAAAGCTTTCTGTAAGCTATGCTGTGTGCTGATGCCTTGTTATTTAATGTAGCAAAATATAAAGACACCATGGATCTTCCGTATGTATCTCCCTGGGTAAGAGGGAGCAGCTGTAACAGTTAGGATCTTGCAGTAATCAGTGACTTCATTGGAGGAGTGGAGAGAAATACAACAGTTAGAAACGTGAAATATCAGGTTAATGTTCAATGTTAGCCCTAATTCTGAAAATACTTGTTCATTTATTTAAATCTGAACACATTTTCAAAGTTCAGGGCCCTTTACTCTCCTTCTCTGAACTGACAACATGAGAAAACAAAACTCTGGGCAATTTTCCTTTTTCAAGGCTACAGTAGCCTCTCTTTGTTCTCTCAGGATTATGTGATTTGCTTGGAATCTTTTAAAAATAGTATTGTAAGTAAGAACAATTAAAGGTGGAGCCTAACCTACCACGTCAGTACTGTTTGACTCCATGCTAATGCTGAACTTTTCTTACAGCTGATAGTGTGGTTCTTCTGTGAATCCCAGCAGTTGTCATGGTCCCTTGGGGAATTGTTGTTGAAATGTAAGCATTGCTTAATATTTAGAACCATGATAAATCTCTGTGGAACTATAAAAGTACAGGCAGTTTTTCACAAGTGTCTTTTAAATGACAGCAGAGCATCCCTCTTTCTTCCATTCGGAACTGATTAAAAATCTCCCTCTCACTCATCCTCCATGCTTTTGAACTAGGATATGATATGTTTTTCTCTTTATTGAATAAAATTTATTTTAAGGAGGTATGTTCAATAGGTTTATGCTTATGCTGAACTGGAAAATATTTATACTTACATTGAGAACATGTTGGAGTTTGCTCAGGGGCCTACACTGTATGTACTTTGGTATGCATGAAGGGAACAAAATAGGAATGTATTTACCATATATCTAGACTGGCATTTGCTAGGGCTGGACAAAACAAAATTAAAATGTTCAAGTCTACATTTCTCACAAGCTTTCTATTGGAAAATGCACAGTAAAGATGTGTTCATATTAAAATTCTGAAGAAATCAAACCGATTTTGCTGGCTCAAACTTCCATTAAAAAAAGTGAACAGGAAAATGTTTGAACCCAGTCAGTATTTAAGCTGAGAATCTACAGCATTTAATAAATGACTTTTCAAGTATTAAGTATGTGTACCATATACCTTATAATATATATAATGCAATATAACAGTTGAAAATTTGACATTTATACAGGAAGATTTTAAGATGTTTTGACCATTCCAACACTTCCTTTTTCCCCCCAGGTCCTGGAATTTCCTTTCTGAAGAATTTTGAAGTTTTGGGTTGTTTGCTGTACAAAGGGATAAAAAGTGAAAATCCTCCATAAAACGTAATTCCTGGCACTGCTCAGTACTAGAGATGACTCCTGTATTGATGGAGCTTTGATGGTTATGATAGATTGGGTATCACACTTCAAAGAAAGTGGAAGAAACTGATTTGAGACAGCTACAATCTAGAAAATATGTTTTAAGGAACAAGCTAGCACAAGACTAGATAAACTAAAATGGCTTTCCTATCTTTTACTTTTCTGATTCTGTGACCCTGTACTGTGTGCTGTTAACCCATTGAAAAAAGCTTTGAGTGCTTACTATCCAGCCTTACAGTCAGTAACAGCAGAATGAGGTGTATTACTCATGCTCAGACTGCTGCCTGGCATTAGTGGGTGTACTGTGATCTGACACTGTAAGAAGATGATAAACCACCATTCTGACCCTCCCCTTGAGGTTACCATGTAATTTAGGAGGTAACTACTAGGGTAGTAAGGTTTTCTTTTGCTCACCTTCCTGTGTGCCAGGTAGGGCATTTTCCATGAAGAAAGAGGGTGGAGGCAGCTGAAGATTTCAGGTAAATCAAATGTGGAATCACCTTAGGGCAAATAACAAGCCACACAAGTGCTTGTAATTTCTATAGCATTGTCACCTTAGTAGTGGAAGGAGAGGACTGCAGGCAGGAAGGTAGTGAATACAAGCGCGCTGTCTAGAGTCTGGTCTTTTAAACCTGGCTCCTGGCATAATGAGCAACTGGCATGCTCTGAAATGGGATATTTATTGCAGGACCTGCAACTTCAGTCTGAAGAATAGTTAGAAATTCTAATAGATAATGCAGTGTACAGAAAGGCTGCATCAGGAAGTTACCTGCATACTTGTCACCAACACATACAATTACCAGTGGATGAATGTGACATTTTAAGAATGCAGAAGAATTGCCTGGCTAGAGAAATCTTTCAATTTCCATTACAGGAAGGTTTAAACAGCAAGAGAAAACCTCAGAATTTGACTTGTCGTGTTTTCTTTGTAGATTCTTGTTAGCGTTTCATAAACAGACTCCAAGAGATGTAGCAACATTCAGGAAAGCCTGTTGGTCCTCAGTAATGGTTCAGTCATGCCTCCACTAGCAGAAGTCTGTCCATGTGTTTTTGTGTAATTCTGCCTTTCCTTTTGATAGCTGCTCACCATCCACCCCAGCAGCCACACTGTTCTATGTAGAGCTGCTTTGAAAATTTTTGAGGATGCTGAAAACTGCCACTCTTGAATATCTGCTCCTTTGCTGTGGCATTTGACAAAATGATGTGGCAGAGGTGGAAACAAGTGGAAAGAGACTTAAACATATAGACAGATTGCCAAGGTCATGCCTAGGAGACAATGCCATGAAATTAGGCGAAAATGACACATTAAGAAACGTTTTCTAATTTGGGAGCCATTAGGCTTGTGCATTGCCAGAGAATTGGTGGAAGTTTATGTGCAACTTTTATAAAAAAGACTTGGAAGCAGTGCTGAATGTATGGCAGGGAATAAGATTGGCCTGGCAGTAGAAGGATACATGAGCTAATAGATCTGTTCTATCTTTAATTCTTACGATTCGTATGCCATCAGTCAGCATGTGGCATAAGGAGAGGAAACTCAGTGCCTGCCAAACTGGTGCAGTTTTACAGATGGGATTGTTTTCAGCGTTTGGTTCCTGTCTGCCAAGAACTGCTTGCATAAAGTCCTTAACCCATCAAACACGGCACATTTCAGCTGACAGGGCCTCATCGATACTAAGGGAAAAAACAATCCACCTTTTCAAGAACTTGTCATTCTCCATCCTGAAGGGCGGTGCTGCACCTTGTAAGCAAAGTGGTTGTACCAGCCCTATAGTGTTGACTCCTTGCACTCAAAAATCACAGCACCTATAAGCAGTTGTGCAACTGTAATATACTTTAGCTTCTTCAAATGTTCATTCTGGCTTTAAACTTTCAGAGTTCATGGCAGTATTATTTTTTTCTTCTTCAGGAACAACGAAGGCTAAACTTCTTTAGAAATAGCAGAGATTTCAATAATAAACGCATACGTGGGGAACTAAATATCCATCGTAAAATCGGACATGATTCTGGATATACAATTCACATTACCTGCATGCACAAAAATGAGACTTAGAGGCCAGACTAGACCCTAGTGTAGACTTTTACATGATTTGGAAATGCAGAATGAGAGCTGTACTTTAGAGCAAGGACTGCTGGCAACCAGTTCAGTCCTTGTGTTTTAACCTGTGCTGATGGCAAGGAACAGCATTATTCTGAATCACCGAAGCCAGTCCAGGAATGATGAAGAAAGAACTAAGTCACAGGATGGGATGAGAGACTGTGAGGGTACAGAGTTATTTGGCATTTGTTCATCTGGCACCTACACTTCAAAGACGAGAAGCCGTTGTCATCCTACACTAATTTGCGTGGGATTGGGGACCTAACCACATCTTCATAAGAACCTGTTAGAAAGACTCCTCAGGGTCAACTGGGGGTGCGGTCCCGTTGTGATAGGCACTGTGCATCATGGCTTGGGTCATGTCTGCCTGGGTGGTTAAATCCTAGGCCCAGTGTCAATAGCTTGCTTCTTAGTCTGTTAACATGAGATGCTAGACAAACAGGTAGTGTTGCATCGTTTGAGATAAAAGAAGACATGGATAAGTGCATTATAATCATTTATTGTCTCCCACGAGATGCCTCTCCTGTCCAGAAATTCTGGCCTGTTAATATTCAGGAAATGTGCATGTTCAAGCAGTGTTTACTTTCCTGGCAGGTACAAGATTCCTGTGCTGCAAAATAATCTTACAATGACAAGGTATTTTAATGGACAAATATCAGGCAAGAAAGTAAGCAAAGCCATCTAGGTCAGTAAGGTGGAGATGACTCCTGTCCTACCCTTCCATCAAGCTGCCAGCTTTTCAGGTTTTGAAATAAATTTGTTTACCGACTCTTCTGTAAGCCCTAATGTCCATGGATTATCTCTCCTATTCATCTTGGAGTAGATACATGTGTCAAAATTTTCCAGTGTCCTATGCATAGTGATTCTAGGCTGAACTGGTCTGGATGTTAGTTATACCTTCCAGGCATTTAAAATTACAATTCATCATTAAATTCATCTGGAGAAAGATGATAATAGAAAATAATTGCACAAGGAAACTTTATTGCGCAGGGGACAAATCCCATTAAATCACTAGCGATGATCTGTGTTTGTGTTATTGTGGCAAATGGATTTTTTTCACAGAATCACAGAATGTTCGGGGTTGGAAGGGACCTCTGTGGGTCATCTAGTCCAACCCCCCTGACGAAGCAGGGTCACCTACAGAAGGCTGCACAGGACCTTGTCCAGGCAGGTCCTGAATATCTCCAGAGAAGGAGACTCCACAACCTCCCTGGGCAACCTGTTCCAGTGCTCTGTCACCCTCAGAGGGAAGAAGTTCTTCCTCATATTCAGACGGAACTTCCTGTGCTTCAGTTTGTGCCCATTGCCCCTTGTCCTGTCGCTGGGCTTTACTGAAAAGACCTTGGCCCCATCTTCCTGACATCCACCCTTCAGATATTTGTAAGTATTTCCTCCCCCTTCTATTCTTCTTGTGTAGATGGCTGTCCTTCTGCATATTGCAGTCCTGGATATACTTTATCCATAAGAAGAGTAGAAGGCTACATCTTTAAACCCAGCACGCTTTGTGAAATGTACAAGGCATATTGAGGCTGATTATTCATAATAATTTATTTCTCCCTCAATAGCTATTTTTAACACAAACTGCAAACACTTTAGAATATAGATCAACCTAGAAAATGAGTTGTGCCATTGAAGTTAATGGGATAACTTGCATGAATAAAGTAGGGTCATGATACTGTCTGCAGATTGTGCTCTGTGGCATGGGTTTTGAGTTGTGCAGTCTCAAGTCCTGCTCTGAACGTATAATGGTTAGAATGAAGGAAAGGCCGGTTTAATCCCAGTAAAACTACATCTGTATCCCTTTGAGGTTTGCAAATTGGACAGAGTTTTTCTGGATTGTTAAAAATATTTCCTCACCTTTGCCGGGCCCTGACACAACAGGATGTGGAAAAGCAAAACAGTAGGTCAGCAACCAGTTTTTTTGCAGCATTTGCCTATAATGAAACGGCTTATAAAATTTGCAAGAAAACCTCTTCAGTCATCTCTTTCCACTTTTAAATTTGGAGCACTTCTTTAGGAATACATCCACAACAAAAGCTTGAGTTTTCAGAGGCCATTTTCAACCAGTGTAAGTAGCCCTTAAGGTCCTAAATATTCTGGAAGGCTGCTCAAATCCAAAGCTTTTCTACTGAAAGTAAAAGCAAGGTTGTACCCCTTTAAAACATCTTTATGAACCATCAACAGAGCTCACTGCTTGGTAGGAACTATTTGCCATCATCAGTTAGTTAAACTAGCAGTTTTCCTGTTTAAATAGATGTAGTAAAAGTGATGATCTAGACCGTAGGCTGACCATGTGTGCAGGTGTTCCGAAGGCTGGGGATCCCAAAGCACTGGACAGCCATTTCCTGGGATGCAGCTCTGGAGTCAGTGCACCTTAGCTTCTCGCTGTGGCTTGCCTCAGCCAAGGGCGAGGCATCAGCAGTAGGAAGGAAAATGCTTTTCCTGAAACCTGATTCTGGCAGTTCTCAGGGCTTAGAAACTCTCTGCGGAAGAAGTGGAAGCCCTGGCAGTGGTGTCTTTGGCTGAGCCCTCAGACTTTTGGTTTGCAGGTACAAATTTGAGGCTGTCAAAATTTTTAGAATGCTAATTAATCCACAGCTACAAGTATTTTTAAAAATCTGGCTCTTTTTCACTCCTGTAAAGCTGTCAGGAAGAAGGAGGCAACAAAGTCCATTACCCACAGCTGTGGGGATCCTTAGATTTGCTGCCTTCATTTTGTGCAGAATTCCTCTAAACAAAATGTTCCAGTTGTTTTGGTATTGTTATAGAAGACTGGATATTTTCCCTGCCACAGGAAATACAAAAACATCCAACTAACCTGCTGCTGTGGTTTCTCACACTGTCAGTAGAAGATGAGTGGAAAAGCATTTTTAAAATTGTGAGTGTGATGGGCTGTATCCAGTTGTAGCTCCCAACTGATAGTGGTGCTAGGTAAGGCACTAGGTCTGGCCTATCACCAGGGTAGGTGGGGGGGGCAGGGTGGTGCTCCATGTGGGGCTTAGGTTTAGCTTAGTAACTGCAGAAGAAGAGGACGCAGCTACACAATGAGCAAGGGTGACTGCACTTCACTGGACCTTTGGGGGATAATCACCAGAAAGTACGAATGGAAGAACTGCTGCAGGCTCAGAGAGCCGTTACGGGCATTTATTCTGTGAAATCTGCACAAAAAGCAATGGAGGGAAACTCAGGACTCCTGTGGTGTAGTGCTGGGCTAACACTAGCTACATTGTGGACATGATTTTCCAGCTGGTGCTCTAGTTTCTGAAGATGGTGAAGTTACTGTAGCACAAGGGAACCGAAGATGATTAAAAAAACCCAAACAGATTTCTTTCACCGAGCTGCAATATTTGAATCACCTGTATGACAATATTCTCCATTTAATCCATTAGGGTGCACTGGCTAAATTGGTACATATACTTAACAGCAAGTACTTTCAGTCTGTCTGCAAGCAGGGATGATGAGTAATCAGTATTGCAGATAATACACATTCATAATACTTCGTAAGAGTAATATCTCCATCCAATGCACACACACACAGAGTGTCATGTTAACCTAGTTAATAACAAGTCAAAACTTGTTTATGCCTTATCGTATTCCTCCTGCATCAGCCCATTGAATTAGCCCACATTATAGATATTAACCTACTACTTCTCTAATACTCGTATCACCCCTTGAAATAACATAACAAAGTTCCAGTCTTGTAACAAATGTTAATTTGCAGTTGATGTTGTTGAAGAACCAGTTCACTGTCCAGACCAGCTTCTTTTTTCATAGTTGGCTTTATTGCTTTTGCTGTACTGAAAACCCTGCGGGTTGCTGTTTGGATATACTCAAATGAGATTTCATGACAAAACAGCAGTTCAAACAGAATAATGTGGGTTTGGCTTTTCTTCTGGAAAAATCAGGCATTAATATTTTTATTTGGAGAAAATGCCGTTTTTGTTGAATTTAACTTGAATGATCTTCTGAGTTCAGTCACGAAGGGGCGCAAACAGCAGCAGACTGATTCCAGATGACCTATGCTGCAGCAGGAGCAGACCACGAGGTGGGCTTAGAGCATTACAGGAGTTGTAAGTAATTTGACATGTCCATTGTAGCTCATCTTTAGTATTGGAATGCGAGAGGTTTATTAATGCTGTGAAATAATTTTCTGCCTGTGACCACTTCTAGTGTTTCCCTTTTTAAAATTCATAATGAAGATACGTTAAAAGAGAAACAATACCTGCAGAGGAATGAATCTTATTGATGAGATGTTTAGATCCCCACTACCCAGAAGGCAACAGGCAAAAACCTGATAAAATAATTAGATCCCAAAGTTTTAGAAACTGTTTAAAGCATTCTTTCTATGAAGTTTTAGGGGGATTTTTTTTTCTTTTACATTTCAACAGGGCCGTTTCATTGAGCACAGTGCTAGTTTTTCTGCAGTTTTTGCTAAAATGCTGATTTCCAGCAACAAAGACAGTAGTGACAAGGTAATTAAGTGATGTGAGCAGAGAAGGAGGGAGGAGAGTTACTGTGGGAGATAAGCACACTTCCAATTCCCCTTGTTTCTTTCCCCTTCATTAGCTGTGAATTTGCAGGAAACAGCCGAATAAAGGAGAAAACCTGAAAGAGCCTCTCCCACCCTCCCCTCCTTGTCTTACTCCTGGACTGTACCAAATGTTTGGTGCATAAAATTGACCTGAGGGGAACGTGCAGGCTGTTCTCCGGGACCATTCCCACCTGCCACCCATGTGTTTGCCAGGGGTAAAGGGATGGTTCTCTTTGCTTGACTGTCCCTGTGCCAGCCCCCGGTTGAAAGGTGCTGGAGAGCATGTTGTTTTTTGGCAGCGGTAACTAGGGAGTAACCTTTGCCACTTGCATCTGCCTCCAACCCCAAAACATTTGAGCAGTAGAAACCTGTACAGGGTTCACAGCGTTCAAATAAACAAGTTTCAGCTCATGCACGATGTGTTAGTCAGCTGCCTTGGGTGAAGCTATTTACAGCTAGTTCTGCTTACCTCTTGGCCTCTCTAGCCTGCTGCCCCCCCTTCCCCAAATTCTTGATTGGTTTCCAAGGTATGACTAATGCATTTCTATAAATGCTTTGGGATTCACACCCCAATTCTCCTACTTTGATGATTTGTTTCATCATTTTCCTGTTTACTAGTGTTTCAGTCAACAAGGGTTGTTTGCTGCCTCGGTGGAAAGCAGGAGTAACAATGGCTTAAATTATTCCTAATCAAGTTCCAACTCCTACCTGATGGGAAAGATGACAGATTTATTCCTTGTGAGACATCAGATGCTTTGGTGATTGGCATCAAGATAAGACCTCAACTACATAAACAGTGAATGAGATTAAAGGACGGTGGTGGTATTAAGGATTAAAATGAAAGACTGTACCCTTCTGCCAGTGAATGCAAATTGGTCATCAGAACAGTCACAAACACTTTCTGTTATTTCATTTAGACTTGTCTGGGCCAGCATTTATCAAGAGATCTGACACTCTTACAGCTTCATAGTGCACTGAGACTGAAGCTTTATAGTGTAGGAGAAATTATGTTATTTAATTAGTCCTAGCCCTGGTTTAAATACAAATGAATCCTGTCCAGTAAACTGGGCAGCAGGCAGCGTAGGAAAGCTACCCTAAAGAGACACAGAAGAGAAACTGCAAACACTGGAAAATGGCCAGCTGTGTGTCTCCCATCTGCGTCTGACAGAAAGGGCATGCTGGGATGTGGCAGGGGTTAATAACTGGTAGGGGGCAGCTGGGGAAGTGCAAAGGAGCCCTTGAGCTCCCTCTAATCCTTGGAGAGGTTCTTATGGGTATGGGGTGATGGGTATGACTACAAGTGTGATCTAAGCTGGAGTTCAAGATCAGAGACTGGAAAGGTCACTAGGACACTTAATATTCTTTTTCCTCTACTCTCTTGTACTTGGCTGAAGTCAGAATATTTGTCCGTCCAGCATGTGCATGAATATTTGTATTCTTTCTGCACCCTGTTACCTGGCTGACTTGTTCACAGAGTTACTAACATGATTGCACCACGGTCCACAAAGTCATGATCAAGATACTGTGCGGACAATATGGGCAAACCAAATATTTGTGGAAAAATTATTTAATTTCAACACAAATGAATAATGTGTTGAAAGTCATCTAATCAGCTGAAGAAGCAGGTGGGCATAGTCTACTAATAGGACTTTTGCATCGCTTCTGTTCAGTGTCACAGTATGGGGAGGTCCAATACTCCAGAGAGGATCTGATGAACATGGGAGAGAAAGCGATGGAGTCTGGAGCCACAGCTGGGAGGAAGGGCTGCCATTTCCCATAGAGGAAGATGGAGTGAGACTCTCACAGGCCTAGTGCATGCAGGCTGATGAAGACAAGATGGGCAGTTATCTAGGAAGGTCCTAAGCCTTTGCTAGATATTCAGGCACATAAATTGGTTTTATGCAAGACCTGTTCTCACACAGTTGAGTTCTAAAGACTACACTAATCCAAGTAATTAACAAAAATCACACTTCTGCTCCTGCTGAGATCCAAAAAGATCAGAAAGGAATTACACCTAGAGTGTCTGTCATTCCACCTTTTTTATTGCAGCTGCTGTTTTATCAGTTGTCACTCCCACATAAGAGCAGGTAAATTCCTGCCAATTTTTACACTGCAGTTGACAAGTCCTAATCAGCTAAACTTTTCAGTTGTTGCTTTGCAGACATCATATAGCTGATAAGAAAAGAACAATGGTAATAGCAAGTGAAGCTTCAGTTGCTTTCTCCAAAAAACATTGAAAGCCAAATGGTGTTTGCAAAAAAGGAACTATAGTGAAGTCTATGCCACATCTAACCTAGCTTTTACCTCAGATGCTGACAGCAGTTTTATGTCACTTTAAAAAAAAAGAAGTAAACTAGATACTTTGTTGATGTCAATTAGGTAACTTTTCATATTTGAAAGCCACCCCACAGATATTTTCAAGACCTTCTACTGCTTTTGATACTTCTCTGTTTTAGATTAATTTGGAGGTAGTTGGGTTTGTACCATTTCCCTTGTCAGGGGAAAGAATTTTACTGCTTGTTTGTATATTTCAACTGGCATTTAAAATCTCATCTCTTTTTAAGACTTCCTCCATTAAGTTGCACATGTTTAACAGTAAGGGAAATACATATTCTGCATGTAATAAGTAAAGTAGAACTTTACATGCAGTGTAAGAGCTAAAGTAGAACTAGTACATGCTGCTGCTGAATTCCCCTATTGTACTTGGATAAAAAGCAAATTGTTCAGTGAGTTTTTGCCCTTTCTATTCCCAAGCATTATTAAAAAAAGAGACAAAAAACAAAAAAAGACTTCATCAGTTGCCTTGGCTTCTTAGGTTTGTGGCAAGGATAAGACATACCTGCACTGGACTCAATGTGCTCATCAGTTGGAGTCTGTACCCTTATCCAGCACATCCTTCCTCTTACTAGCACGGAAAGATTAAGTTTTCTTTCTGCAGACAGTTCCCAAATCCCATCAAATATCAGTATGGACAAGTTAGAGTCATCCATGAGTGACCTTTTGCTGAACTTTTGAGTGAGTATTCAGCAGCTGTGTATGAGGAGCGAGTGACCCTCATGTAGACAGGGACTTCCTCATAGAACGCCCACATCATGCCCTCGGTATTTTCCAACTAAAGTTAAACTGTGTGAGCTGCCTAGAAAAAAATAGGTTATAAATGACATGATAAGAGGCACTGGGTGGGCACTGTAGTCTGCTCCAGAGATGCTGGCTGCTGGGAGTCCAGCTCGACCTACTGCTGAACATGTGGGGCTGTTTCAGTCCAGCAGACGATAGCTGGGGAACTGGCAGGAGCAGGGGCTATCAGCAGTAAAAGGACTCCTGTTCTTGTTAGGAGTAGGTTTCTAGGAAGTTACTCAGCTGGTGAGAAGCACTTGCTGGGTTTTTTTTGTCAAACGTTTCTGAATCTGCTGTCCAGTGACTTTTCCCTGACCTCTACCCTATGTTCCTTTGAGGTCTCTGCCAGTAGGAGTGCAGAGATTTTATTGTTTGAGGATACACTTTCTCAAAATGTCTGGTCCCTCCTGGTTAAACTACTCAAGATATGAGAAGCCAGAGGTAATTCACGTCTGGTTGCGAGCCCCCAAAGGGAAAAGAATATTGCACAGATATGCCAGCTAAGCAGACATGATCGTTAACCAACTGACAGATTCAAAGACTGGGAGAGTCAGAAACTTCCACATTTCCTGGTGTAGGGCCAAGGAGCTGAGACACTTCACAAGATTTGCTCTGACACATGAAAAGGTTGACAAAAGAACAGGTGACTCTTTGATGATTTTCTTTGAAAGAGCATTCCTGTACGAGAATAACACGGAGTGAGAGAATGGGGGATTGGGAAGTTACTGTTTGTTATTAGCAGGGGCTGTTCATACCATGGATGATCCCAGTTGTTGAAGATGGGAAGGCTTTTTTTGTCCAAGGAAACTGAGGGCCCACCACACTCTCCTAACCCCAAACCAAAATTCTTTAATAAACACACCTCTGACTGACAGGCACCTACCCTGTTTCCACTAAAGAAATAGTGATTCACTGTTTCTTGGATCTTATTTCTGTATAGATATGTATAAAATTAAAAATGAAAGATTAGGGCATAGCCCTATAGAACTGTTGGTGTTTCTTAGTACTCTTTCTATTCGGATATTCTAAACTTTAAAGTGAAGTTTTAAAGGGTAGAGTCTTGATTTCACGTGCAGATGGTTATAATACTTAGATTTTAATTTGAATGTGACTACTTGTTACAAATGTAATTTGCCCTTTATATGTGTCCCCTGAAAAGTTTTAGGGGGTAGACTGGTAAGACTCAGGTGACCACATGATTGTACAAATTTCAAGAAAGAAGATATTTCATGGGGAATACATTATGAAGATTTTTTTCTTGTGGTAGAGACAATGACGTGCTAGGTGTGTTCCAGAGAGGTCAGAAGAGTCCCTAGTGCAAGAAGTCATCATCTAAGAGGCAGACAAAGTGTCAGAGAAGAGGGAAGTAGAACAGGAAAAGCTAATTTCTGTTGAAACAGACAAGATTCTCCACAGTAAATAACAAAGCAAACAAAAACCCTGAAAGACTCCAGTGGTGTGTTTGTGGGGGGGTTTGAAGACAGAATTAAAAGTGGAGATAATAAGGGCCTGTGGAGAAATTCATACATGGGCTGGGGGAGGGCTAGCAAAGAAGGAATAGATATGACGAAGTGAGAAACTGGCAGAGACACAGGCGATTGCTTAGCAGAGTTGTGTGACATGTAAGACGATGTGACAAGAGAGACACATCTACAGAATTTTGAAAATAAAAAAAACCCAAACAATCAATTCCGTAATTTCAGAATGGAGTGAGAAACTTGGCAAAGAAGAGGAAAACGCATTGGAAAGATAAGTAGCAAATAAAATCTAGAACGCAGAGCCTGCGTATTAATTTCTTCTGTGCCATGACAGATTTCCATCTTGCAGTCCTGTCCCACCAGTAGCAGCAATAGTGAGAACACTAACACAGTAACACACCACCAAAATTGCTCAAAATTTTCTTGCTTATTCACTGTGGAAGATCACCTTCGGATAGGGTACTCTGACATGAGAAGAGGTGAGGGGGGGACCCAGAGACACCCTGGAATAAAGAAGGGGCAAGAAGTGATAAGGAGAAACAAGCAAGTCACTGGCGACGTTGCTGTTTCTGTTCTAGCTGAATCATCTTTGTTTTCCTCATCTTTACAGGTGATTCTGTGAAGACCTTGCCTATGGAGGAAAGATGTTCCAGTTAAACAACTAGAGACAAGGATCTTGATTTATACTGAAGGCTGACGCTGTTAAGTGTACTCTTGGGATGACTCCAGTCTACTTTTTCTCCTTCCATTTTGCATCTTTGCTTGTTTGCCTTTGAAGTAAGTCTTAACTGATCAAAAGTGAGGTGCAGCCTGGATGGAGTGTGAACCACTTTAATGTTCAGCTGCTTTGGTCCCATTCCCTGTGGGCTACACAGCTGCAGGAACAGAGTTTATTTCTGTCCTGTTAGTCCTGGCACTTTATTCCACACGCATTTTCATGCCTTCTGTGAGAAGTGGGTACTTTTCGGTGTACACAGCAGCACCAGCAACAATAGCACCATTCGGCCTATAGCCCTGTGTCTGTGCAATAATGAAGTGCATTACTTGAAGTCCCCTTGTCTTTGTGACCTTGGCAGCCCATTGTTCCTATGGCTTTGTTCCTTCCCCTTTTTACCAAATGATGCCTAAACTTGGATTTCTAAAGCAGTGGAAGTGCAGAAAAATGCCAATAAACCCAAATCCCAAAAGGAAACAAAGTGCTGTAGTTCAGCTTCACTTTACTTTTTGCAAAACTGTGTAAGAAGATCCCAGAAGATTGCACAGGCAAAATGGACAGTTAGCTGTTCACTTCTCGTTGACCAATGAACACATGTAGCAGAGTTACCCAAAGAAAAAAAAAGTACTTCCAGCTTCTGTAACTGCATGTTACCATACCTGTTGCCATAGCAGCTCTAGAAGATAAGGCAAACCTTGCAGCCTGTACGCTTCTATCTGCTTATGTTGTCGTGACTGCATAGGGCACTTTGACAAACAGAACAGACAGGATAACACCAAGATAAACTATTTTGCAGTGAGGAAGGACAACAAGGGTGTAGGGGAGGCTTGAAACAGGTTTGTTATTCAGACATGACTAGAATAAAGTCAACAGCATAGTAGTCTGCCATCCTTCCAGAGCTTAAGACAACAGGTCAAGACAAAGAAAATGGAGTCTGAGCAGGACGAATAGTCGTGGCAGATCAGCAGAGTGATGAAAGTGAAAATCATGTCAGAGGGTGAGAAGCACTAAGAAAGAAAACTGAAAACTTGGTGCCTCAGTGAGGGTGGGAGAGGAAAGGGGAAGAGGATCTGCTGAAGAATCATTGCAGTGACTTCAGTGCATCTTGCCACAGTGGACTTAGTTACGCTTATTTAAAAAATACTGCAGAAAGAGATGCATGGATTAACTGATTACATCTATGACTAGCCTCATGTTTTAAATTTTTTTGTTATAGATTCTTCTAGCAGTTTTAAGATATTATTACAAATATCTGCTGAATGAAATGATTCTTTTGGAACAAATAATTATGGAGTTGGGGGGGGCAGAGAGATTAAAAAAAAGACTAGTTCTAACTAATTTAATCCTAATAAGAGTCTTACACTTGTGTGAAAATATTTAGTAGTGGTTTTGTGCACCCCATTATATCACAAAGCTATATATCCAAATGGTCAAATCTGCTGTTTTCTGGACAAGAAAGGATTGTCAAATCAGCTGTTTATTGGCTATGGTTAGTAGCATACACATATTTCAAGCTGTGTAAAGAATAGTAGTGTACCACAATTTTTTTCAAGAATATATGAGCTTAGACTGTGGTCTCCTCAGGGCAGGGATTTTGTGGCTTATGCTGTGCTTGCTGAAAGAAGTCTTTGCGGAGTGGCATGTTCACCTGTGGTGCTACAGAAATGCTTATAAATAATCATCTCTTTGTAGCTTAGTGAACCTTTTTTCATCAAAGACTTCTGGCTATTAAATGATTGAGTTACCTTATAAATATATTCTACTCTAGGAGAGGACTTTTCTGTAGTGAATTCAATGTTCAGGATTCATAACCTTGAGGACTGCAACTATTTTATCTCCCATGGAATAATGTATAATGGAAACCAAAAGCTGTTAACCCTACCTGCTTGTATTTTTACATTGTTGTATTTTGTGATCGTGCTCTGACCAGCTTTACTTCATAGTGAGTGACCCTCTGGAGGTGCCTGTGGTATGATGCCCTCTTAATTTCAAGATACTTGTTCAAAGACTTGGCTAATCTATAAAAATCGGAAAGAAATGGGCTTATGTTATTGGGGAGGATCTTTTTCTGTCAGTGCTTTCTCTTGACGTTTGTGGCAGGTAGAGTGCTTTGGCCAGTGCCTCCTGGCGGCTGTCATCTGCAGAAGCTCTGGGTCATCTAAAATGGGCACTGATCACTTCTGAATGTTTCTCTGCCAGATGAGGAGGGTATCATTACCAGCTTTATGCTGCCATCTGTCAAGTAAAGGTTACTGTCCAAAGGCTTGTGCCAGTAGAAGGGATCCCATGAGCTGTGAGTTATCCATATCAGGAAAAGTCAGGTAGGTCAACTCAAACCACCTGGCTTGATAAACCAATTTTGTAATGGGAGAGGGAGTGCTTGCCCATTGAGTGGTTATGGCTGGCAGAGGACGGTAACAACCAACTGCTGATCAGAAGAGCCATTTGCCAGCTAAGCATCTGTCTAACTCCCCAGAATGTTTTGTGTATTTGTTTTTCTTTGCTTTACCTGAGGAATCTGTGAGTGATGTGTACAAAACAAGAGCCTTCTGTATATGAACTATTCCCATATGATGTGTGTTTTCTACAGGCTTCATGGCGGCTTATTCATATGTAATTACATTTGCCATATTCATCCAAACTGGGAATAAAACCTGAGGTAAAACAATCAAGAAGTTCTGTCCTTATTTTGGTTAAAACAGAACCGATTCTCTTTAAGTGAGTCTTCCTTACAGCTAAGTCCTTCTAAATAACTGCATTTTTCTGAAGTTGGCTGTGTATTTTACAGACAGTGGTAGCTCCAAAGCTGAGAACACCTAATGTTTGTAGTCTTACTGAGCTAACAGTAGGAGTGGAATGCAGAAAAAGGCACCTGTGTATAATTATTACTATAGCAGCCAAGATAGAGGAGTGGTAAAGGGTCGTACCTGCGGGGAGGGGTGGACAGAACAGGTGACCAGATATTGACCAGTGAGGTATGCCATGCCATGCACATCACACTCAGTTTAAAGATGGGGGATCACGAGGGTCTCTCTCTTTTCATCCATGGCCGGCTTCTGAAGAGAACCCTTCTCATTGTCCTGCCTGCAATCCTGACCCAGATTCCAATCAGTGCATTGCTGAGTCCAGTTCCTGTCTACTGCCGAGGCCAGTCTGGGACTGCCTGGTGCTGCCCGGCAGCTGCTGGCGGGACACCAGCACCCAGGGCACCCAGCTCCGAGAAACTCAGTTTTGTATGCACAGTTTTATTTCTCTTATTAATATTATTGTTATTAGTAAAACTGTTTTTATATTCAATTTATAAGTCTCTCTCCCTTTTCCTTCTTTTTCCCTTCCTCTGATGGGAGGGTGAGGGGTGGTTGATAAAGAGCATCTGCCACTCCGTTTATTGCTGCCCTGCTCTAGATGGTAACAGGTTTACTGGTGCCCAGCGTGGGGCTCAAGAGTGGGTCTGAGTTCGAATTCAGGCTCCAGCAGGAGACCAGGCTCACTCAAGAAAGTGTAAGACTTTTGCTTTGAGAGTTTTGAGGAGTTTGGAATTAAAACAGGCAGCTTTCATTCACTATGTCGAGTGCCTTGTCGTTAAGCTTGATATTATATAATATTTCTCTAGAGCTTTGTTCTGAGCTAGGTGTCTTGGTACTGTTTGTGTTGTTTGCCAGTGGTTTTGTGTGGTTTATGAATTTCAGGCATAGGAGAAAAGGCATTGTTTTGTGGTGGGGTTTATTACTGAGCTATGCCATGGTAAGATCGGCCATTATCATTCCGATGTCTCATTTTCATCAAGCAAGGAAAATGAGAAGTGCAAAACCCAAACTAGTGCCAACAGATTAATTTGAGTACTACAGGAGTTACCTTGTGGACTTTGTTAGTAATCATACTTTCAATTTGAGAAATCATATGATTTCTTTTTATGCTGTCCTGGCTTTGCCAGAGTTTGGGAATTTTGGATATTCTTGGGACTATCAAACCATTGCTCTATTTTTTTTGACTTTCCTGATTTTTTTTTAGGTGTTTGTCTGATTAAACCTTGGTGCAGGTGTAAATGCCATGGAATTAATTTAGTTTTTTCAAGGTAACACAATCCAAGCTGTGCCAGTGCAACCTCCTCCCCCACCGCAGCTACTGCAGCCCCCACAACAAGCGCTGCCAATACTGCTGCTCCTGGTACAGCCCCTGCAGGCACTCTGCCTCCAACCACAGCCCCTGCAGCTACTCCACCTCCAGTGACAGGTACAGCAGCTATTCCACCTCTGACAACAGCCCCTGCAGCCACTCCATCTCCAGCAACAGATACTGTAGCCACTCTACCTCTGATAATGGGCTCTGCAGCTGCTTTTCCCCTGATGACTGGCACTGCAGCTACGCCAACCTTTGTGATTACCTGTATGGCCATTCAAACCCCCACAGAATGTACTGTGATTACACAGGTGCCAGCGGTGTTGGTTGCTCCTGCGGCCAAAAGGAAATATAGAAGAAAATCAGAGCAGGGAGATGACACGTCATCATCAGCAGAAACAGAGATGATCGTCTGCTCCTTACCTCTGGAGGTGCAACGAGGTATAAAGAAAGATTTTAGCCATCATGAAGGTGAGCCACTTACCACGTGGTTGGTTCAATGCTGGGGTAACAGGACTGATAGTTTTGACTTAGAGGACAGGGAAGCCATTCAGTTAGGATCCTTCGTCACAGATGGTTGCATTGATAAGGTGATTGGGGGAAGGGCAGAAAATCAAAGCCTCTGGAGACGAATCTTGTGGGCAGTGAGGAGCAGGTATCCCTATAATAGTGATATAATTTGCCGCCTAAGCAAACGGACCACCATGGAGAAAGGTATTAAGTATCTGAGAGAATTAGCTGTGTGAGAGAGAATTCACAGAGACCCAGAGACAATTATAAATCCTGACAAAATGCCATGCACCTGACCTCTACTGCAGAAGGTTGTGCAGAGTGCACCATTGACATAAGTCCACTCATTGACAGTACTTAACTTCATACAAGATGATGAGGAAACAACTGTGGGTGAAGTGGCGAACAAGTTGCTGTGGTTAGAAGACAGTGTCTCTCCCCCCCTACAGGCCTGCATCTTGGCAGTGAAGAAGATGACTAAGTCAGCTGAGGAAGGCGAGAACATGTTACAAAAAATACTTGGTGAACTCAACTTTCTATGTACAGGAGCCTGTGTTGGAGCTGTTAGGAGAAGACGCCCTATTCCAGGATCAGCTCAAGAGAAACAGAATATGCCACGGGGTAACTTTTGTTTTTTCCTGTGTGACCGGGGGGAAGATATGACGAAATGGGATGGCAAGCCTACTGTTGACCTAGAGGCGTGAGTACATGAGTTGAAAAAGAAAATTCCCGAGAAAAATGTTACTCTGATTTCCAAAGGGCAGTCTCCAGACAGGATAGGTGGAATTCCTCTCCTTCCCTAACAGACTCAAAATAAAAAGAATTAGAGGGGCCCTGCCTCCAGCCAGGTGGAGGAGAGGGACAACTGAGTTTACTGGACTGTGTGGATTCGATGGCCTGGCATGTCAGAACCATGTGAGTACAAAGCTTTGGTGGACATCAGCACACAGTGTACTATAATGCCATCTAATCATAAAGGAACAGAGTCAATCAGTATTTAGGGATAGACAGGGGTATCTTAAGAGTTATCTGTATTAGAGGCCGAAGTGAGCCTAGCTGGAAATTGATGTGAAAAGCACCCTATAGTAACTGGCCCAGATGGTCTGTGCATCCTTGGTATAGACCACCTCAAGCGAGGGTATTTTAAGGACCCAAAAGGGTATCGGTAGGCCTTCGATGTAGCAGCTGTAGAGACTGAGGGCATTAAACAGCTGTCTAGCTTGCCTGGCCTCTCAGAGGACCCTTCTGTTGTAGGATTGCTTAAGGTCAAAGAACAGGTGCCAATTGCTCCCACAACAGTGCACCGATGACAATGTCGTACCAACTGAGACTCCCTGATCCCCATCCAAAAACTGACTCACCAGCTAGAGAATCAAGGATTGATCAGTAAAACTCATTTGCCCAGTAACAGTCCAATATGGTCAGTGTGAAAGCCTGATGGAGACTGACAGTAGACTATCATGGTCTAAATGAAATTACACTGCAGTTAAGTGCTGTGGTGACAGACTTGCTTGAACTTCAATATGAACTGGAGTCAAAGGCAGCCAAGTGATATGTCACAACTGACATTGCTAATCTTTTCTGCTACTCATCATGCAACTGATGCTACCTGGAGTAAGTGGATTGCATTAATACACAGTGGGCTCGAATAGGTAACTCCAGTCACCCAGGAATCTTAAAAGCAATCATGGACTGGCCAGAAGGCAAAGATTTCACAATGTCACCAGAACAACAGGAGGTGATGCGTGCTGAAGAAGCCCCACCATATAGTGAACTACCGGTGAATGAAAAGCAGTATGCCCTGTTCACTGACGGATCCTGCTGTCTTGTAGGATAACTTTGTGAGTGGAAAGCTGCTGTATGGAGTCCTACGTGACAAATCGTAGAAGCTGATGAGGGACAAGGTGAGTCAAGTCAGTTTGCGGAGAGAAGAGCCATGCAGCTGGCCTTAGGCATTGCTGAATGGGAAAAGTGACCAGTACTTTGTACTGACTCATGGATGGTAGCAAATGCCTTGTGGGGGTGGTTAAAACAGTGGAAGCAGAGCAACTGGCAGTACAGAGGCAAGCCCATCTGGGCTGCCTCACTGTGGCAAGATATTGCTGCCCGGCTAGAGAAGCTGGTTGTAAAAGTACGCCACGTGGATGCTCGCGTGCCTAACAGTCGGTCCACTGAGGAATTTCAAAACAATCAGCAGGCGGATCAGGCTGCTAAGATTAAAGTGGCTGAGGTGGGTTTGGACTGGCAACATAGAGGTAAATTGTTTATGGCTCGGTGGGCCCGTGATGCTTCAGGTCATCAAAGAAGAGATGAAACATATAGATGGGCTCGCGACCAAGAGGTAGATTTAACACTACTGCACAGGTTATCCATGATTGTGAACCACACACTGCAATCAAGCAAGCCAAATGGTTAAAGCCTTTCTGGTATGGGAGGGAGAGGTTGAAATGTAAGTATGAAGAGGCCTGGCAAATTGACTATATCACACTCCCTCAAACCTGCCAGGGTAAACGCTATGTGCTTACCATGGTGGAGGCAACCACTGGATGGCTGGAAACCCATCCCATGCCCTGTGCTGCTGCCTGGTGTAGCATCCTGGGCCTTGAAAAGCAAGTTCTGTGGCGACATGGTACTCCAGAAATAATTGAGTCAGACAATGGAACGAATTTTCAAAACAATCTCAGAAATGCCTGGGCCAAAGAGCACAGCATTGAGTGGGTCTATCACATCCCCTGTCATGCATCAGCCTCTGGGTGGATTGAACGATAAAGTGGATTGTTAAAAACTACTCTGAAAGCAATGAGAGGCGGAACTTTCAAAAACTGGGATAAATATTTGGCACAAGCCACCTGGTTAGTTAACACCAGGGGATCAATCAATCAAGCTGGCCTTGCTCAGTCAGATCTTTTACAAACAGTAGAAGTGGATAAAGTCCCTGTGGTGATCCTGGGGGATCACGAGGGTCTCGCTCTGTTTTGGTTTCGGCTGCCGCCGGCAACAAAAGCACCACGCGGCCGCCCCTCCCCACGCCGCGGTGCGGAGGAGAATGGAAAGAAACAGGCAGAAACTGGTGGGTCGGGATAAGGGCAGTTTAACAGAACAGCAAACAGAGGGAAACAGGAACAACAACGGTACAGATAAGGACAAAACACAACAACGAACCGCACGACCCAGAGAGCCGCTCTCCCGGACAGGACTGGCGCCTCGCGCTCCCGAGCCGTGAGTGAGTTCCCGCCTCACCGCCCCCCCCCTCACCCCACTGGAACCCAGCGTGACGGCACATGGTGTGGAATACACCCGGCTCTGTTTGGCCAGGTTGGGGTTGGGTCATCCCACCTGGCTGTGCCCCTTCCTGGATTCTGGTGAAAATTAACCCTGTCCTGGCAAAACCCAGGACACGCTCTCTTCATTCATGGCCAGCTTCTGAAGAGAACCCTGCTCGTTGTCCTGCCTGCAATCCTGACCCAGATTCCAATCCGTGCATTCCTGAGTCCAGTCCCTGTCTGCTGCCGAGACCAGTCCGGGACTGCCTGGTGCTGCCCGGCAGCTGCTGGCAGGACACCAGCACCCAGGGCACCCAGCTCTGAGAAACTCAGTATTGGTTTTGTAGATTTTGTTTTATTTTCCCTATTAATATGATTATTGTTATTAGTAAAGCTGTTTTTATATTCAATTTGTAAGTCTGTCTCCCTTTTCCTCCTTTCTCCCTTCCTTTGGTGGGATGGCAGTGGGGATGGTTAACAGAGAGCGTCTGCCAGTCTGCTGATTGCCACCCTGCTCTAAACAGCGGTAAGTTCATGAGGGATTTGGTTGCCAACACAGTGCCTACATACACTAAATGCAGGCTAATAATTTGTGCACTTGAAATCTTAGAAGAAGGATGGAAAGAGTGATGTGAGAGCTGAAGTCCATGTGGAGTCAAACATATTTTTACCAAAAAGGCCATCACACTCAAGGCTGGATTTGCTGAGAGTCTGGACAGGGCAACAACTAGCAGAAGCAATAGTTTCAGTGTGCACCCAAACCAGCCATTCAGAGTTTGACCTTGGGGCCTGTTCTATTACCATTGCTTTTCTTGTCAATGTTCATAAGCAGAAACATTGCCCAATGGCCGTGATAAACAGGCTGTTGTCAGAAGGAGGTGGTATCAAAATTATAAGTTAAGACGAGGAAGGTAAAGATGATTCATCTAGAACAGGAAGGGCAATGTGGCTGGTGGCTGTCATCACTGTGCTTCCACTGTACAGCATATTGCCTTGGGGAAAGCATGGCCTTTTGTTACCAATATTGGCCTGTTTTATTCTGCTTAGGTCCTTTGGGTTTTTTTGCTTTGCTGCACATTTTTATTATGACTTAGAAATAATTCTTAAAACATTGGGGAAAAAGTGCCATAATCATAACTGTCACAATCCAGTACAACACAAAAACATTGCCTCATGGAGGAGAAAGAAGGGATAGTTTTTACATCTCTATTTGTTCCATGTTAACCTTCTCTCAGAAGTTTGTCTCTCAGAAGCCAATCAACATGAGGGAGGTTTTTCTTGGAAGAACTTCTTTATTTGATGGTATCTTGGGAAAAAATAGGTGTAAGACACAAGGACGTTTTTAACTGTTGTAGATGATTTCAGTGGATGCCAGGCAATAGAAAATCAATTAATTTACATTGTTATGTTTTCTGGGTTACTAGAAGTGCCCATTTTCTCTGCAGTATGACATTAGGTTCCATTTCTGAATGGGCTTGTTCAGCCTGAAGAAGAGAAGGCTGCGAGGGGACCTTATAAATGCCTACAAATATCTGAAGGGTGGGTGTCAGGAGGATGGGGCCAAGCTCTTTTCAGTAGAGCCCAGTGACAGGGCAAGGGGCAATGTGCCGCGATTGAGAGACGGGACACCGCTTGATGCAAGCAGGATGATCGTTTTATTGTTCTTACACACATATATTTATACAGATCAGAAGGTAGCGTGTTTTAAACTGATTGGTTAAGTTTCAAACTAGGCACCTATTGATTGGTTAACACAGTTGCTAATACAGACACATTCTTTTCCTAA
>Ga0065711_1027984_pt1 | contig 44462 bp, 27 predicted proteins | sample Hoacrofraction12_FD_59098 | JGI IMG/M metagenome (GOLD analysis project Ga0065711, IMG submission 59098) | Hoatzin crop microbial communities from Cojedes, Venezuela - Epithelial fraction 12 v2 (version 2) | ecosystem: Host-associated > Birds > Digestive system > Esophagus > Crop | place... | reverse complement strand
TCTGCCCCTCTACTCAGACCTAGTGAGGCCCCATCTGGAGTACTGTGTCCAGTTCTGGGCTTCCCACTTCAAGAAAGATGAGGAGCTACTGGAGAGAGTCCAGCGGAGGGCTACAAGGATGGTGAGGGGACTGGAGCATCTCTTCTATGAGGAGAGGCTGAGGGAGCTGGGCTTGTTCAGCCTGAAGAAGAGAAGGCTGCGAGGGGACCTAATAAATGCGTACAAATATCTCAAGGGTGGGTGTCAAGAGGATGGGGCCAGACACTTTTCAGTGGTGCCCAGCAACAGGACAAGGGGCAACGGGCACAAACTGAAGCACAGGAAGTTCTGTCTGAACATGAGGAAGAACTTCTTCCCTCTGACGGTGACAATGCACTGGAACAGGCTGCCCAGGGAGGTTGTGGAGTCCCCTTATCTGGAGATATTCAAGACCCACCTGGATGAGATCCTGTGCAGCCTGCTGTAGGTGACCCTGCTTCGGCAGGGGGGCTGGACTAGATGATCCACAGAGGTCCCTTTCAACCCCTACTATTCTATGACTCTGTGATTCTGTGAGCGCTATGCTGATTTTTTTTTAAACACAGGCATGCACACTCTGTTGTAAGTTGACAGGTTTCCAGGGAAGTTACTCACACTATAAACAGGTGTAGAATTCAGTGGAAATGCTTAAAGGTTGAAATGTCACTGTCAGAGGTGTGGCTGCAGCTTCAAAAATGTGGTCATAGGCAAATGAACTTTAAACTGGTCAGTCTAGGTGCCCTTATACAACTAAGTGCCTTAGAATAAATTGTTGACTACATGCTTGGTTTATGAAGCCTCAGCTCCTTCCAGAGCTCTTTCTGAATAAGAAAAGCCAGCAATGCACAGGAGATAATCCCTAGCATTTTGGTGTTTTCTGAAAACTCTTTGCTCTCTGCATTCCCTCCTGCTTCAGGAATTAGACCTGGCTCTGGATGTGACTTAAGAATGGAAGATATCTGCAAGCAACTGAATACAGCAGTTCTTCATGGATCAAATATGTCCTTTTGGTTTCTTCATCCAGCTAGTGTAAGTAGTTATCAGAAAAATTTGGCTATTTTTTTATTATGTTAAGGAAGGCCTTTACAGGAAGGTATGCTTTATTGAGAGACAGACTTGTTTTTGTGTAAGTTGCCAGCCAGGGATCTCCAAGGGAACACACAGCAGCAAACTCAGAAGGAACCCCTCTGTGCACTCATATGGCTTTAAAAATATTTCATGCCACAACAGTGTAAGCAATTGTTGCTTGAGAACGAGCAAAACACTGAGAATCAAGAACAAAGTCTAACAGTGTGATCTCCATGGCATCCCTGGAATAATACCTGGTTTCTGGCAGCATGGCCGCAGCGCCTGCCCTCAGCCATCCCACCCCATGCTATTGCCTTGGCCAAAGCATTGTTGGGTCCCAGCACAGGCATGTCTGGGGGGTGAAGGCAGAGTCCCCCTGTCCAGCAATGGCCCCTACACCTCCAAACAATGAAGGGAGTCCTTCCAAAGGCACACACACACAAAGCGACGCAAGTGCAAAAGCATAAAGCACCAGTGAGAACAGGTGTTGCTTGGGTGAGAGAGTCTCCTCAGCTCTGTCAGGCCTGCAAAAACATTCCTGGTGCTCATCATCAAGGTAAATGGCATGGGCTTGCCCAGAGGATTTCCGGCAACTAAGCAGAGTGGCACAGTATTCCTAAGCGATGACTGAGGTAGCTCTGAGCTGGCACGTATGTAATTAGGAATTCTTCCTGTGGCAAAGTTAAAGTAAGAAGTGTCAAAAGGAAGAGCTCAGGAGGGACAGAGAGGGATGCATGCCGGTCTCTTCTGCTCACACTGCTGACACCTTGTCTGGGAATGTTCCAGGCAGCGCTGCCCTCCTGCCCAAGCCTCAGTCACCCATAGAAGGTGCAGCTTGCAAACAAAAAGCTCAGCAACAGCCCTTGATTGACTTCCAAAGAAACACAACTTCTGAAAATGGAAATAATTTCCACAGTACTTCCTGGCTGATACTGAAGTTTGTGAAACGTATGCAAACCAGGATTTCTTCACCTCTGGGGGTGAAGATGAAGTCTTTGTTGCAATTTACAGTCTTTGCATAACTGTTCAAATTGCTTTGCCCCACAATCCAAGGGTAATTCTTCATATCCTTCTGCTAAATTTGTAGTAATGTGTACAGCAATGTCTTCTCACCCTCACATGAATCAACCATAGTAAGAAAAAAAGGGAATTCACACATCTGCATACATGTGCATGGAAAGCTGAATGAAGTACAGTTTATTTATCTTGCACTTGTTGCTAAGGAGTGTGAATTCAAATCTTCTGGCAGAAGAGCTGGAACCAGTATGAGCACTAAGCAGGAGTTACACATAGTGTGCACCAGTCAGTGTTAGTCAGTGTGCCCCAATCAGTCCTGGTGAGCATGTGCCATTAAGCACTGGTAGGCATGAATTGATGAATGAGGCTGGGGCTGGGTCAAGCAGTTTGCTCAGGTCAGTTTTGTGTTGGCAGCAGCAGGAGCTACCCAGCTATTTTTAAGGATGGGTCAGAGAATCTGTGGGCAGAGTGGCTTGTGTTTTTCTTAAGGCTAAGAATTACAATAACTGGTTTACTCCGAGGCAGAAGGAGGCTGCTGAGGGGTTAGAGGTGGCATCACAAAACCTCCATCCTCTGTTCAAACTGGGAATTTTGCAAACCTGTAACTGGGTTGGGCTGGGTCTGAGTTGGCTGCAGCCTGGAGTGGGCAGTGAGCTGAGGTCAGGGCTGGGCCCCCGAGGTGACTGGCAGCTGGGACTGCAAGCCCTCTTCCTGTGAACACCTTTCTCCTTGCCTGCTTTCTACTAAAAAATTATCTTCAAATATGAATTCCATTACTAATTATCTCAGTCTTGTCTTTTTGAATTTCTTCATGCATAAAAACCAACTTCTCATTAACTTATGCTAGGTCAAAAGCTTGGATAATCATAACTCTACCTTTCCAACTGTAAAGCATTTGTTTTTTCCTTTTTCCTTTATACACAGTGGGAATTTCTTTTGAAAGAGTGAAAGTATGACTAACTCATAGATCTCGCCCTTTTTCTTTAAAAAGCTAAGATACACTTACCAATACAAATTGCTGGTCTGCTCTGGGCATCAACATTAATTTTCCCACATTAAATAGTCCACCATAAAATAATAGAAAATAAAATAAAAATAGTTACAAAATTAAGATAATTACTTTGTAATAGGGCTTAGAATATTGTTTTGATCTTTTGTAAGGAAAATGGAACATGATACAAGTGTTTTAACCCTAGCTATAGAAATTCATCTTAAATTGCAAAGCTGCATATCAAATATAGTCTGATTTCAATAAAAGCTTTCCCTTATAAAGGCAAAATTTGTCTGCTGGCCCCAAAGCAATATTTTTCAAAACCAAGTGAAAAGTCTACACATTCTATTTTACTTATGTCAGCAGTATTTCATTCTCTTGCTATGTGAAGGAAATTTACTTCTCAAATATTAGTGCCAACACATAGTTTCACAACATTGCACAGAAGTGGGGCAGATGAAATTTAAGGACAACTTTCAAGCTCTGGTCCATTTGATGGTTGCACTGGACATTCAAAGTTTCTGTGAAACAAGGGAATATTCTTTCATTAAGCCAAGTAATATCAGACAAGGTCATAATTCTTACCATCATAAACAAAATCCATGTCTTTTTTATGGTCAGGATGATCTCTTTGCTTTGGAAGCATTCTGTGAAGTGTCCTGAAGCAGGAAGATCCCTTTGCAGAGTGGCTTCCCAACTGTTTAACCCCCCTGGCGCAGGCAGCAGTGGACATCTGAAAAGTGGTGAATTCCCAGAGTCTGTGTAGGAGCATGATATGTCCCTCAGTAGGGATGCTTTGCAGCTGCACACTCTCTGCTAATGAGAAAGTCAATCTGCAGCAGAGAAGTTCTAATGTTAGAGGGGAAAACTGTCTGAAAAGCCAGTAATTCGCATTTTCCTTTTGAAAGCCAACAGGAAAACTGGTCACGTCTTCACTGCCCAACAAGTGGTGGTGCAGTGATTCCCAAGCTGATTCTGATCTGAGCTGGCAGCATCTCTACAGAGTGGCGTACAGAGGTACCAGCTCAGACGTGGCTATGGGAGCACCACTTCTAGGGTCCATACCCCTCGCACTGCACCCTGCCCCTCAGCTGGCAAAGCTCGGCTGGCATCTCCCTGCTGCATTCCCTGGCCCCACTGTGACACTGCTCAGCCAAATCGCTCTCCACTTGTCGTACCCACACTCTCACTCAAATCATCCCGGCATCTTGGAACAACTGGTGTCCAGGTCTAACAAGTAGGACATTCAACTATTTGTCACTGTTGACCAATTCTGCTCATTTTGACATCCAGGGTTTTAGTTTCCTTCCTGCTGTCCAGCTGGCATCTCCAGCTACAATGATTTTGTGCACAAACTGCCCCTAATACTTGTCTGAACAGTGTCTAAGGAATATTTCAGTTTAAGCTGCATTCCTGTTAATCTCTATGAATATTCAGATAAGTAAATTAAATAATGGCTGAAATCTTTACTTCTGTGCCCTAAGGAATGTCAGGTTTTATTCATATAAGCCATAAAGACAGACATGTCCTTATTACAAGCTGTATTGACAGAGATGTAAGAGAATGGACTACTGGAGATAAAGAAGTCACTGATGAGTTTTTGCTTTGAAATAAAAGAAAGCAATATCTGAAAAAAAAGATTTAAACAGATTTTTCACAGGTAAGTTGATTCTTGGAGCTATCAATGCTGTCAAAATTTTCATTCCATCCTATTAGAATTCTTCCTTGTTTAATAAACCGTTCTCTGAGCACTTGATGTAGCAACACTGGTTTCCTGTCAGTTTGTACCTTACAGTTGATTGCAAATTCCAGTTAAACATTTCCAATGATTGGGATATCTCTTATGCTCTTCTTCTTCCTCTTCTAATCTCCTAATCATGCTGCAGTCTTTACTGGTCAGGACACTGTTGTCTTTCTCTTCTACTTTGTCATCTTTTTTTCGTGAAACACGTGAAGCCTCAATTTTGTGGAGGACTACACTGCTGTTAGTGAAAACTGGCCACAGGGCTCAAAATTTACCAGGGAACATACAGACAGGCACACAGACAGCATAATCTCCTGAACATTGTTCCCTTAGGGAGGCAACTAAACCATCCTCCCTTAAACCCCTGAATAAAATCACTGTATGGTTCAATACTCTTGCTGAGTTTCTCTTGTCTTCATGTTTTGAAAACGGATTGTGCCATTGCAAAATAAAATGAATTTTTAGACTAGTGTAATTTTCAGATTGTAAAGACAAGTACAAATATTTTGCATAAATGAGTTATTCTGACATTATAGATCCTCTGATGTTACTGACTCACCCTTAGCATTATGGGCAACGTGCAGTGTAAAACTTGTACATGGTGCCTATACTGAGTAGCTGCCTTTTTGATTTCATGAGAAAATATTTGTCTTCCGCAGAAGGTACCAGCTTAGGAAGCATCCTGAAGTTAGGACCGTTGCTTTCTGCAGAGCTGTCCATGGTTCAGTTTCAGCAAGGGAGGAACTGAAATTAGACCTGTTCAGAAAAAACCTTGTATGGCTCACCTAAAAATGGCTGGGAGGTCCCAGTCTCCAAGGGTCTTGGCATGTACACAGAAAGATACATTACCATTTTGCGTACTGTGAATTCTCACCTGGCATGTTCAACACCATGGAGGATGTTCCAGATTGTACAGAAGTGAACCATGTCACCATGTCATATCCTTGTCACACCTTATGTCCTAGTGAGGGACATTGAGGAGGACCATTGGGATGACCTGTGGAAGGAGCCAGCCTTCCCTTCCCCACTGCAAGATTACCTAGCTCAGCAGATCTCGCACATGATGTCTTCCCCACGCGCAATGACTTTCCGACACACAATGCCTTCCCCAAGCCGTTTGCTGTCACCGGCGCCAGGGATTGGGAGCAGCATCAGGGGTAGGTCAACTCTGAGATGGCTTCTGTGACCACTAGCCTGTAATTTTCTTCTGGGACTGCAGAGAATTACAGCCTTGAAGTTTATGTATTAGAAATTAAAATCAAAGCCAGAGCTAGATAATTGCTTACGGCAAACCAGCTGCTCTATGTGGTACACCAGCTGTCAGCTACTAGTGGATGAAATCATAAATGCAGGGTGTATGTGTACAGGGTGTGCACACACAACCCTCTACTGACAATGGCTATTTTTTCTCTTAGATGACAACTCACCTCAGTGGGAATTTTGGGGAAATTTTTTTTGCAGAATCACAGAATTTCAGCTATTAATCTGTCTGCTTTTTTTTTTTTAATCTTTGGCCATTGCTACGTATGAGACACTGGACAAAGAAAAGGAGTGTAGCAAGATGAGGGGATACTCGAGGTGCCAGTAATCAGTCCATGGATCCGCCAACAAAACGTAACCAAACATGGGGTTTGGTGCCATTTGAGATGTCTTTGGGCACCTTGCCGGCCTCTGGAGTTGTCCTGGGCTTTGTGTGTATTAATGTTGGCTGAACCTATTTCTTGCTGGATCATGTCTGGAGGGTGTAAAGTGTTTTGTCCTCATCCGTCAAAGACAGCTTTATTTACAAAAAAAATAGTAAACAATGAAGACTGGATTTTCAGGTATCCTCTACTTGATTTATTCAAAACAACAGCCAGATTTTCAGATGTAGAAGAAGCTTTCCATCTGTGATGACTGAAGGGCACAAGTTGGTTAAACTTGTGAACGTCTGTTGTCTGCAAAATGTTCTATGCTTCCTTTGGTAGCTGAACATTATGGAACAAAAAAAAGGATTGATGACAAGTGGGAGGTCGTTTACAAGAGGAATTCTAAACAGTTTTCTGTTTCACAGGTGATGCAGACTAGCCAGTTCTCTGCATTCAAAGCCATAAACGTGCTCTCCTGGATCACCGGGAGCTCCCAGTTCTCAAGATTTTTCTCTATGACAGAGACATCTCTTGGAGCAGAAGCTGAGAGTCTGACATCCTCACATGGCTCCAGAAGCAGCAATTTTAATGGATTTGCCACCAATCTTTCAATAAAATCTCTGTAAATTTATTAATTTATAACACCATTATAATTTAAATTATGGCTTTTCATAGCTACTGCAAGCATGACAGGTATTAGTATAAGCATATAGGGTTTGATATTATCCTTGGACTTCAGAATACTTGATAGGCAATTTCATAGTTTTTTATCGAGTTCTTTGATATTGCGCAGATTATGCGTTTTTTTAGGTTTTTTTTCCCCCATTGCTGACATCTTTGTTTTTAGTATTGACTCTGGTGGTAAGGTTACTTTATGCACAGACTTTTCTAGTCATGGTATGTTTTCTTACATGCAACAAGCCATTGTGCTTGCACTGATCTGTGCAACACATATAAAGTGTGTGTAACTGAAAAGCACATGCTGCAGAGGTTAGCTCCGTTAGCGTACTAATCCCAGAGGGTTTGATGCTGTGTTTGAAGCATCAAATGAACTACGCGTCAGCTACCCAGCACACACTCATGCATCTCTGTCTGGGAAATCACTGTCAGAAACAGTGTAACTGCACCTAATTGGAGACAATCATCCTGATATTTCCCATCAAAGCAATGTGGATTTACTGGAGTGACACAAAATGAAATAGCAGGCTCTTACTATGCAATGCACATTTGTCTTGTTTATTAGCAGTAGATAGGGGAGGTCATTTAAGATTAACTTGGTTTGCTAAACACAATCATAGCATGAAGAGGTGTGGTATCTCCTGTATGAGCTAAGGAAAAGCTGATTAGCTGCAATCGTGGTGCTGTAAGAACGTGCCATTCCCATACACACCCTGGCACGCTGCATCTCCAAGTCCCATCCAGTCATTCCCATCTGCGCTGTGAGGTGCTGCACATTGTGTCGCTGCTCTTCCCACAAAACCACACAGCTATGCTCAAGCAGCAGCGTATTGCACAATGTGTTCCAACCATCTCAGAATTAAACAGCTGACGGAAAAGTTATATAGGGTATTTAATTATCATCTATCCACATGTTTGCTTATGTTTTCTATTCATTTGCTTTTTTCAGTCTGGCTTCTGGTCTTTGAAGGGGAAGGAACCACTCCTAATTAACGTGACAATTTCAGTTCCAAATTCAACCATCTGTTACCATATTTCTACTCAGAATGAATGAAACAAATCTTCATTTACCCATGGACAAGGAGAGCCTTGTCCATGAGGTGAGGCTAGCTCACAACCCAGGCAGTCCCCTGTCCCTTGTCTACTCTTCTGTTCTTCAGTCTTCTTTGCAGTCCCGTCAATGTCCTCTACTCGCACTGTTTTCTTGCACCTCCTGTCCCTCGTGTTTTCATTTCATTTCAGTATCTTGTCATGTTTTCTTAGCTACCTGTCCTTTTGCAGCTCTTCAGCTTTTTGTAAATTCCACCTGTTTCTCAGCTTTCCTGCACACTTTTTTCTGTTCTGCCTTCATGATCTGCATATGTATTTGCTTGCCTCACCATCATTTCTCTTCTGTCCACAACATACTTTTACATCCCATGAAGTTCTCAGGCTTATCAAGACCCCAGGTGAAATCCCAGTGCTTCTAGTCATGGAGTTTCTTGTACTAAATCAGAACACTGATCCGAAGAAGTAACATTTCAATGTCATACCATTGGTGTCTTTCTTCAGCTCACACAGCAGTTGGCGTGGCCTTTTTTATTTTACAGAGATGTGTGAAAAGCGTACATTTAAGAAATTATTGTAATTTTAACACAGAAGCACTAACTCACCTTTGGACTTCAGCCCTGGTCCATCAATGAGCAGCCCTCAGCAATTTCACCTTTCTAGTAGTGGCAACTTGAAATTATACCTACATTGAAATTACATTTATATTAGCTGAAGCTCTTCCTTTCCTTTCCATTCCAGTCTAGTCTAATTCATTCCATCTACTGTATTCCCTGACCCATGTATTCTCCTGAAACTCAATATATTATTTCTTATAGAACTGACTATAATGCAGCCTGTTGTCTCAGGCCTTCTTCCGAATATCAGGCACGTATAGCAGATGTGATTTTTGAGATGTTTGCCATAAAACAATTTCCTGACTGCTTTTCAGACACATCCATTTGTGAGTGGTTCATCCAAGGCAGAGTAAATGTATAGACTTTGGAACTCAGAGCTCTGTTCAAGTTTCTCACAACTATTTTAAATAAATCAGATTTTAAACATGATTATGTAGATCAAAGGAAATACAAACCACAGTGTAGTAAAACAGAAATTCTACTTGGCTTCAGTGCAACTTCTTCTTAGCTGTTATCCTGCGTAGATATTGAGCCACTGTACACCTACTCAACTGCAGAAGAAGATTTTTTAAAGATGGCAGACTTTTTACTTAAAGGATAGAACAAAGGCAAAATGCTATTAATAAAAATGTCTTTTGTCTTAGTAACCACAGCATTAGAAAACATTAAGACTGCCAAAAGAAATTAATGTTTTCAGAAATATGATTGATCTTGTAATTCCTAACTTCTGTTACACGAAACCTCTGTAAAACTTGATTACAAACTATTGCTAGTTTCTACTTGAGACTAGCTTTGATTGTGTCCCATTCAACTTGTACTTTTCGTTGTGCTCGCCTGAGACATACCATCTTTTTCAGCAAGATAAAAACCCTGTCTGAATGGCTCCTCTGAATGGCTCATTTAAAAGCCAGTAAGGTGAGAGTTACAGTCTTATAGAAAAGGTTTAAGACATTGCCTAAGCTGATTTTTCTTACACTTTTTAAATTGTTTTACTGATTTAGCTGCTTGTGGGGCAATAGCTCCAATAATTGCATTTGCCAATAAAACCACTGAGTAGAAAAACTAAGCTTTTGCACGGTAGCTCCATGCAGCCCTGGGTGACTGTATGAGCGTTTCACAGGTGTCAGCCACACAAGAGTGGAAACCACAGAAAATGCCAGGGCAGGTGGGCAGCTGGAGCTGAACCTGGGTATTTCTCTGCTGCCATTTACAGCTCTAAGCAAGTAACAAGAAAGGAGAGGGTCTGTCCAGAATGGCATGCAGGCCATTGTTTCAGGGCAGAACCAACACAGTAGTTGCAATAACATTTCCAAGGCAATATAAATTATGTGTGGTATGTTTTCCTTTGCCTTGTCTGGTAGTTTCTATCACAAGACCTGTCATGGTATCTTTTCTAAAAATGTAGTGTTCACTATTGATGGAGTAAATCATATGTGTGGTGTTGTTTCACGAATGAGCAATGCTGTAATTAATGGGTTTGGGGCATTCTTAATTGTAGCTGCAGGACACAAAGCAAAAAATATTTTGCTGTTTTGTGCCAGCTTTTCCATGGTTGAAAGTGCTATGTAAGTGGAAAACAAAGACATACAGTAACAGTAACATTATGAAAAATATCAAGATATGAAAACTAAAAAGAATTCATTCTTTTAACTATCTGATAAATACATTAGCAAAGGGACTATGTCGTGCTTTTGTCTGGAGTATTGTTTTAGAAGGAACCAGATTGAACGAGAGAATGCTTGTGCCTGCTACTACTAGTTGGAAGTGAAGAAATCATAAAACAATTTAGCATGGTATTGATAAAATAATTACAGCATAAATAGAATAGTTTAGTACTGGATAAGAGCCAGAAGAAGTAAAGACAACAGCAGAGCCTTCTCCATTTCCAAACCAGTCAGCAGGAATTTGTTTGCGATTTCCTTCTTAAGACACTTCCACATGAGAGATGCTGACAGTAAGCTTGTCATATTTTCACATTGTGACCACATGCAGTCCCAATGTGAAACACATAACATGTCTATTGTTGGAGAAGATGCCTTTATTTCCATTTTCCAGCTGATGATTTAATCTGAACTTGCTGATGCTTGCATGAGAAACAGGTGCTGAGAGGGAAAAATAATAAATTTGAGAGGAATAAGATGGAGTTCACTTTCATGCCTGGGCCTACGTTTTTAAGGCAAATGTCTGGCTAAAAGGTGTCTCTTCCCAAGCACTTCCCCTTGAGAACCTCCCAGATCAAGCTTCCCTGCTGTTCTACTACAGATGCGTATGCCGAGCAAGGAGCTTCAGGTTGCCTGGTGCACCTGACTTCACCCACCAGGTCTGGGATTATGGAGAGGATTCAAGTGTTGTAACACACCTGCACCTTCATTGGCACCCTCACTCTTCCTGAGCACATGAAATGGGCACATGGCTCTGCAGTGTAACATCAAATGCTATGTGGCCCCTTCATCTGATCAGGCTTGGAGGCAGGCTTGCTTCCATGCTGGGAACTGTTTCCTCAGTAGACACAACTGTGGAAGAGGTGACCAAGAACTGGGACAAAGCTTTCCCATCTTGAAATGGAGAAATGTAGTGTTACTATATCAAATTCAAAAGTAATGTCACTATACCAAATTCCCTCCAAGAATTCTTCTTGAGAACAGCCAAGAAAGTTACCAATGTAGCAGAACTTCTTCAGCTCAGTTTTGTGTACTTCTGTTTTCTCACACTATCGAAGGAAATAACACAGTCTAGCACAAAATGTTACTGAAAAAACAAACTTGGTTTTTCATGGTGCAAACTTTGTAGTACATCAGCAGGCATCAAGAGTTGGAATGTGAGGTTTGCCCAAAAACAACAGAAAAACTTCAGAAGTTAGTTAGAGCTGCTGGGCTGTCTCCTGTGTCTGCTGTCTTCTTTCCTTCTAGGCAAAACTTGCTAGGTGGTGCCTCTCTCTGCACAGTTGGAAGCCTCACCCAAAACAGCAGCTGCAAGCGTGGCTCTCCAGGGAGAGCATGCGCAGGCGTGGCAGACGATGCACCAGCCGGGGAGCTGGGTGCCGGCAGGCAGCCGGGGCTGATAAGCGAGGCTGGGCGCCTGGGTGAGTACCAAACCCAGCCCCTCTTATGGGGGAGTTTCAGAGAGGGAGGCAGTGGAAAGAGAGTTAGGGCAGGGAGGAACTGTGTAATCATGTCACAGTATGTATAATTTTCCTTAGCACGGACTGATCAGGATGATACTTCTTTTTAAACAGCTCTTCTAAATGAGGCCAGCTCTGGGGTGGAAAAGGTTGCGGTCAAGGAGGGGCTGGGCAGAAGGAAGAGGCAGGACTGGGACGGGGATTAGTGCTAAGATGCTGTTCACAGCTTCCTCCTGTGCTTATGAAGTCCCCTTTAGGTATAGGCTGGGGTGAAGAAGAGCTGCCAGGAAACATTACTCTTTCTGGACTTTGCTCTTTGTTTTTTGTTTCTTGGGGTTTTTTTGTGGGTGGTTTTTTTGGTTTTGCCTTTTTTTTTTTTTCCTGTCTGAGATATGGATTCCCTATTTAATGTGTGGTCCAAAGACCTGGGCTGGGAAATCAAGTTCCCGGTATTTTGCACAGAGCCTCAAAACAGGGTTCAATAAAGTCGCATGGTGAGTGAATAGCTGCCTAGAATTAATTACCTAAAGGTACCTTAATTATTCACTAAGATATAACCTAGGTGCAGACATTTCACCCGTGGTATGCAAGCTGGTATATGGTGGCTGGAAGACAGATTCCTGCTTTTGCCTATGCCATGCCAGGAAGATAAGGGAGCCGACAGCTCTGAGGAATCCCAGGCAGGTTTGGGACCTGATTTCTGGTTCCTGAAATTTCTGCATGGCACAAAAGGCGGGAGTGCAGCCAAAACAGAACCTGCATTTCTTGCCCAGCACATGGGAGAATCTCCTGAATGGGAAGGGAGAAGACGCAGGGCTGAGGAGTGGTAGGGTTGCAGGTGTGTGACAATGCAGCATTTGTAATCATGTGGAGACAGGTCCTCTCCTGCACGTGGATATGACTCAGTAATGAATTAGGAGCCACCCATGCCACTGATGCCAATACCAGTGTTTGCTGCTGCGAGTGTTGCACACATGGGTATGAACCAGGCATTTCTGATTTCGAGTGCTGACACTGCAGAAACTGAACACTTTTCTCTCCAAAAATACCTTGTTGTCCTAACACTCCTGTTGCATGGGTAAAACGTTCATACCCTGTTTTGAACAGGGAGCAGTGCTCAGAGCAGCTGGGGGGAGCTGGGGAGTTAGGAGGGCGGCTGTCTGAGTGCCTGGCACGAGGTGGGAGCACTGTGGTGTGGCAGGCAGTGTACCTGCCTTCGGGGCTGCGCAACAGCTACTCGTGCTAGTGCACGTTGGACACAAAGAGGAGTTGTAATCAAAACCTTCACTGAAATCTATTTTTACCTTCTTATAAAAGTTAAAATGGAGTATTTGTTTGCAACATAGTGGTTCACCTAGTTGTGATGGTTGCTGACAAGTAGCATTGTAAAATATTTCCAGTACACATGTACTTGCGAAGCAGGCAAATTTTCCATCATGCAGGGAAATCTTTGTAGGAAACTTTGAAGAAAACAATTTCTGGCAGGATTACCTCACAGAATTTCACCTTACACATGTATTTCTTTTGCATGATTCATCTTTTTTCTTTTCATTATGTGAATCCATAGGAGTTTATAGCTTTACACTGAGCTCTAGCTCAGTGACTTAATCTCAATGGATTAGCTCTATCATGAATTAACTGTTATGCAGGTAAAAGTTCTACAGCAGTGTTCATGTGGTGCTGTGTGGACTTACTGTTCAGGCAGCTGAAGTTCAGATATGACTGCACTGCACAGTTAATAGTGTCAAATTCTTCCTCTTTTTCTTTTCCTGCAATTGCCCCTCATATATGAAGTTTTCATATACAGGCCTCTCAACAGCTCTTTACAGCATCTCTGGTGCTTTCAATAGACCCTGGGACACCCCTCACAGCCAGATGTAAGGAGAGGGGCCAACACAGAAGTGCACACTTGAGCAAATAATCTCTGAGCCCTCTGTGAAGTCACCTGACACCCCCTGAGGCTGAACATTTCCTTTGCACTGGGATATTAAAGAAAGCCCGAGGCTGTATTTCTTTAAGCAGTTGAGCTGCTCTAACAGCCTGCTGCCTCTGAAAGGGGTGCTTTTATCCCTCATCCCCTTCATTTTGTGGCTGGCCCTTCCTTCCATGAATTTATTTGGCTCATTATCCCTGAAGATAGCCACCCACTTGCTTTATCCTAATTATGTTTCCTCTGAGCTAACGAGCTCTGTCAGGTGATGGAGCTGGCAGACAGCACCAGGAGTGGGATGGTGAGAAGCAGAGCAGGCAAAGTACAGACTCCTTGGCAGGGGTGACCCTGGGAGCAGCTCAGTCCCCGTGGCGGGACAGCACCCATCTGCTGCAGTTTAGGGCATAGCCCGGTGGCCTCTGGACCACCCTGCCCCCAGCTCTGTGATCCCAGCACTTCCCTGGCACTGATGCAGGCTCTTTGCAACTCCAGGGTGAGCCATCCACGGACCTTAACAGAACAGGCACAGAAAAGATGAGTAGCTATCTTCCAGCCTTCATCTCTGAGCGAGCTAGCTGTGGGCTTGGAGAAGAGCCAAGCCAACACAAGAAAGAAGGCAAGCAAAGCAACCAGGTCCAGTGTTGTCTCCAGGAAGGCTGAAAAACCACTCCACCTCTGGCTTCCCCCAGTCTTACATCCTAAGGAAAACCTACAACAGATTTTCAAAAGATCAGCTTAAAAACTGAAATGCCTAATACTGCAGAATCTAATGATTACAAATTCATTCTATGCATTTCACAGAGCAATGAAATTTGCTCCCCACATACTTCAAGGTGTCACAGGTGCTTTCACCACATTGCTTCTCCCCTTGCCAGCTGGTCCTGCAGCCCCACCAGTACAAAGCACAGGGCTGACTGAGTAAGGGCTGCAGGATAAAATTTGTTGCAAAGCAGCTGTCCCCCACCCAGGCTGCCCTGGAGGTTTGCTCAGGGCTAGAGAAGAGGCTGCAGAAATGTGGTCTTGCTCTCCTCAGCAGATCACTTGATCTATTGGGAGCGGTGCCTTTTCAACAAACCTTATCTCTGTGTGTGTAATTAGTTATGCAATGTTCAAAGAAGAGCCTTGGATGATGCAGAAAGCTGAGCTTGCTAATGAGAGCACGTCTAATAACAGAGCAGATGTGTGGTGGAGCTGGGGAGCCAGCTCTGAGCACAGTCTTTTGGGGCAGAGCTAGCAAGAGTGGGTACCCTGTTAGCATGGCTAGGTCAGCACCTTTGTTGATGTGGGTAAGCTGTTTGGACTTTAGAACAAAATAGCTTTATTTTTATTTCTTAATGTGGTGAAGGCACTAGCTTGAGGGTGGAGCTGTGGCTATCAGTTGTGCAGCGTTAGGCTGTAAATGAGCATGATTTTCTGCAGAAAATTTTGCAGGTGCCAAACTTCCCTAAAAGCAGATACGTACGTGACTCTTCTCCAGCACACAATTATGGGGTGGAGGGTTAATTTGTGCAGCCAGAAGGAGGAGGTCTCTGACCCAAGTATTGTGTTTAGAACAGATTGATACCAGCTATCATTTTAAATATTGATGATGCAACAAAAAGCTTTTTGATCATGTCTGACTGTAGGAATGACGAGTGTGTGCAACCATTCATAAGCTGCTCTTGTGGACAGAATTTCCTTATCAAACATAGGTAGTTGAATATTGTGGGTCAATGTCTTCCTCCTTCTTCCCCATCCATCTCCCAAATTAGGAGTCATTTAAAAAGAGTTTATTAAAAAGTAGCACTGGGTTTTTATCTCAATTGCCTTCTGATTTTTGAATGCTTACACTTCACATTTGCCACTTCAAACTACACTGCTTTCCTGAATGAACATAGTGATTGTGACTCAGAGACCTGAGATTTTAAAAAGAAGAAATTTTGTATTTCTAAGAAAGACATACAGCCCCATTGGCTTCTACCTTACAAACAGTCTAAGCAGGTCTCAGGGATCTTCTCTTCTTACCACCACCTCACCCCAGTGCTTTCTTTCTGGGCTCTAACCAGATAAAGTCTCTTCATCCCAGCAGTGGTGACAGTGTGGCCTCACATCCCGTATCTGGGAACACCCAGCCACCTGAGCCTTTTCCCATGTGCAGCCAGAAGAGTTGCCTGACTCTGATGAGAGGGTCTTAGTGATGGTGTCTGCAGGCACAGATGGCATTTGCCATCTAGAAACAGAAAGTCTTAGTTCTCAGGTGGGAGCGAGCCAAGGGCATGAGTTGCAGAGGAGAAATGCCTGATTGTAGGTGAAAAATCCTCAAAGGGCAGAATGAATATATGGTGGGATTAAGCCAGAGGTGAGGGGTTCAGGGAACAACTGGCATGGAGGGGACTGGTGGGACAGCACTGTAACTTTATTATTGCCTTTGCCTTCTGGGGCCCATAATTAACACATGTAGGGAGTTACACATGGTCTGATGTGCTAATGCGATGCTGAACCTCATGACCTGAGCTGCTATGTCATCCCAGAGTTATTCTAACTCAAGCAGACTGTCTGGGCAGGGGACACCAGGAAGCCCCAGGGTCCTCCCTTCTCCTGTGTAGGTGTCCACAAGGTCAGAGGTGATTTCCCTGCTGGGCTCAGAACATGTCTCAAGGAGGGGAGGCACTTGGCAGACGCTAGCCTCAGGGGTGTGCTTGGTCTCAGCCCACCTTCAAAATGACATTTTGGATACCCTGGGCCTGCTGCAGACTGTGCAGGTGCTGTGAGGGAACCTGCAGTTTGTGGTGCCCTGCGCTGGATGCGTCTCAGCCCTGAGCGCTTCTACATGCAGCGAGGGCAGGAGGGAGACAACTGCCTGCAGCAGGGGCTGTTCTGGGGGAATGGTGGTCTCCCCTCATCCTGCCTGCTGCTGCCTCATGGAAGGCATGTACCACAGCTGTGATGTCAGGCAGGAGCAGCTGCTGTGATGTGTCGTGCCGTAACAGAAGAGTGACCCACATGTGAGGCCATGGAAGCAGAAACCTTACTATTCTGGCACTACCCTGGCTGAACAACCACTAGTCCCCTGGGCATGACGCTGCAGGGCTGGGGACCACTACTGGCCCTGTCACAAGGTATGGGACCATGTAGTGCAGGCATCCTCTCGAAAACGGGGTGACACAGTTGTCACCCTGGAGGCAGGGAGGGAAAGGAGGGCCACCTCTGGGGGCCCCTCAGCTGCTAGAGCAGCAGGGAGAGATGCCAGCAGCAGGGGTAGCAGGTCTGGCTTGTCCTTGTTCCTGCTGAGGTCTCAAAAGAGGCCCGTGGAGCTGAGGGGAGCAAGGATGATGGGGGCATCAGGTGGGTTGAGGATGGGTGTTGTGTCCGATGTGGTCTCATCAGCCTCGCTCTCCATCTCTTCCAAGCTCTCGCTGACAGAGGGGATGATCTGTACCACCTTCTCCTGGAAGTGCACTTGCTTACGTGGGGCTGGCGGGGCCACTGGTTGTGCAGGAGCTACCAGGGTTGGGGTCCAGTCCTTGCTGCCCTTGAGGATGCTCTTCATGTGGCCCAGCAGCGAGCGGTGCTGCTCCCTCTGGGCCCCATCAAAGGTGTAGGTCTGCTCAGTGTCACCAGCGACGGTTGGGGCTGTCATCATGGCTGAAGGGTCCACGTACTGTCCCACCTGGGGATGCGTCTCTTTGTGTGCTGAGCTCTTCCTCCTCTTGCTCAGCAAGAAGTAGGCCAAGGCAGTGAGCACCAGCATGGACCCTGGGGAGAAGGTCATGTTGGCTGAGCATTGGGGCAAAGTGAAGTGCTCACCAAGCAGTGCCTGGTCCAGCTAGCTCAGTGGTCCCCGCAACTGATTCGTGCCCCACACACCCCCACCCTCTCTGGCCCCCAACAGACCATGCTCCTCTTCCATCTGCACTACTCCCCACCCCAGCACGGGCTCCTCACCAGGGATGGTGACATGCCAGACAAGGATGGGATGCAGGAAGCAAGCCACTGACAGCAGCATGTACCCCAGGAATTTCTGGAAGCTCCCTGGCTGTCTAGCTCGCTTGCAGCAGGCCTGTACCAGGGAGTCGGGCTCATATCTGGGGAGAGAAACAGCGGTCCTTGTGGAATGGGGCACCAAGCACATGGCAAGAAGATTTCGACTTAAGAATCACCCATCTAAAGGTTCAGATCCTCACTCTGGCTTGCCAGGAAAGCACTGTGTTGGTGAGGGAAGGTAAGCAAAGCCTGAGTGAAGAGGCTCGGGGATACATCTGCCAGAGGTAAGCATCTCAGGCCATCTCTCCTTGGTGCGTTTGCCTTCCTGGCAACTAGTTGAGTGCCTGTTAGCTGGAGTAAGGCATTGCCTTTAAGCTGTCAGGGCTTTTGAGTTTATGCTAAAAGCAGAAGTTCTCAGCCTCTGAGAAGTACATAAGGATTTTCTACATTCTAACTCCAACTTCTGTGCTGTCTCTGGGAGGGAGCTGCAGCTCACCCTGGGGATTTGGCTCTTCCTTCAACCCCAGTCCATTGTGGGGCTTCATACTGTGTGTTAAGCAGATGCTGCAGACCAGGGTTTTTCATGCTGATGCTCAGCAAATTATAGCACAAGCTTGGGTTAAAACATGGGCTTAACTGTCTATGGACATGGCCCCACTTACCTCCTCACTGTCTGAGTGCACTTGCCATGACAGTAGGGGCAGCGCCTTTGGTTTGGCACTTGCAGCTGAGCTAGGTCTGGTGTTGCCTGCAAGGGGCAAATTGCCTTAATGGAGGTCCCACCAAGCCTTGAGAAAACCGGACAGGGTCTACTCACGTGAAGCACATCTCCAGGCACAAACTGAGAAAGAAGAATCCTTCACAGACAGTAACTGCAACCCCTGAAAAACTGAAAGGCGGAGCTGTCAGGGGTCAGGGCCAGGCTAAAGTATGCTCTCTGGGTGGCAGAAGGGGCACAGAAGGCTAGGATTTACTACCCGGTTCACAGCAGAGTCTGTGTGCTGGGGTCTGAACACCCCCGTGGGTCAGCTCGCAGCCAGTGTCACCTCTGGCCTCCGTGAGCCTGCAGTATCATCACTTTCTCTAACAGAAACAGCTTTCTTATCCGAAACTTAGAGGTGGAGATCTGAATTGCCCAAATCCTCGGACACTGCTCCCTGCTGCTGTTGCAGTCTCACCTGGTGCTACATATGATAGAGGGGTTGGATGTATCACCCCCACCGACTCTGATTCCAAGGGCAAAAATACTCACAGCAGATAGAAAGCCAGGCTTTTGAACTGTCCTCGCTGCAGAGTTTCTACACCCACACCGATCAGCACTAGAAAGAGAAGGCAGGAAAGATGATGACTGCAGGACTGGTTCCCGACTCTCCAGTGCCCCACCAGCTCCCAGGATCTATGTACCGGTTTCCCCAGGGGCTGGCGAGGCTGCTCCTCCCGTGGTGTGCAGCATGCTACGACTGCCAACACCAGTGATTCATACTGACACACCAGCCCAGGGGGGTCAGAGCTGAACGCTGGCCTTGACACACAGCCCAGAAACCCATCCCAGCTGCTCCCCTGTCATAGCAGCCTCGCCACTGCGTGGGCTGGGGAGAGGTGCCCTGGGGATACCAGCTGGCCTTGGACAGCGGGGGGAGGAGAGCAGGGGTGTCCTGTGTCCCTTCCACCCCCTGCCATGCAGCTCCATCACTGCTGCCGCAGGGACTTCCCTCCGGTTGCCCCATCCACCTCTACCCACTCCCACTCTGGGGACCTCTCTGCCCAGGCGCCCAGTGCCTGCCGGCCTCTCTGCCCTGCCCTCCCTGCGTGCCCAGGCCTGCTGCACCCAACGTGCGGCTGCAGGGCAGCAGCAGGGCAGGGGAACCGTGCCGGCTGCCTTCACAAAGGGCTGTAGCCATGGCATCAAGATCCTTTGCTAGCCAAACAGAAAAACATAACGGGAGCAGGCAGATTAAAAACATGGAATGAACATCTCCTCAGTTCCCCGGCCAGCACAGCACACCAGGGAGTCAGTTTAAGGGCGATTAAGAGTATTAGCGAGGCTAAAATCTTCCCTGGACTGGCCATTGGGGGCCAATAGCTTCAGAGGATGGAAAATTTACTTCAACATCCTTCGATTCCCCACAAGACTGTTTCCAAAATGGTGCAAAACCAAAGTTCCTCACACTAGCTACAGCAAGTTGGTTGGTCCATGACCAACAGGGTGCACAAGTGCCAGTGGCATGGGGCTGTGTGAAGCCCAGGTCTCATGGCCAGGGCATTGCCCTAGGCAGACACTGCACACCTGTCCACGCGTGATCTCTCTGCATCTCACCAAGCAGTTCCTGCCCATCCACTGGTGCTCAGGAAGTTTACTGTTGGTCCTGCTCAGTGCATGCTGGCCAAGGCTTGAGGTGCTGGTTGGCTTCACTTACCTGAGCTGTGGTTTATCCCAGCTGGAGAAGGGTACAAGGCTCCCAAAGGGGGATGCAGTCCAGTGTCCACCAAGCCCATGAGGTGGGCCAATGCTGAGGGTCTGTACCTGAGCACACAGCTCTCCTGTCCAGGCTGAATTAGGCCTCTGTGCAGGCTCCCTGTGTCACCTGCAGCTGCTGGCCCCTGCCAGCCAGGGGAATGCATGGGGCCCACATGACACGCTCCACAATGGAGGCTGCATCTCCAGCCCCGAGCAGAGGCGTGGGGAAACCAGTCCCATCAGAGGGCCGTCAAGCTATGTAAGCTGTGTAATCCTGCATGCAAAGTATTGTTCTTTGCTACCTAGTGACCAAGAAGCCTTCTTTATGATTTTCCCTACAAATGCAGAATTCATTCACTTGTCCATTCATTCCCTGTGGATGAATGCAGAATTCAACAGCTTGGCTGTTACGCTCGAGCCTCTGCTCTGGTTGGGGAGGTTGCCTTGTTTTGCACAGCTTCTGCTTTATCCGCAAAGCTGTTTGGATGAAGAGTCTGCAAGAAGCAAAGGACTTGTTTCCATGATGTTTGTTTGGACTAGTTGCTGCCTTGATTTGGATCTGATCCAAACCATGTGGCTAAAGGCACATGATTAGGAATTATATGGTTGAAAGCGTGAGAATTAAGAAATAAGTAAAGACGCTCTCCCTAGATGCAGAAATCACAAGGCCTAAAATCTCTTAACTCCAGAGGTGCCCCAAACACTGCACTGAACTGCAGGGCTGTTGGATCACTCTTCCTGAGGCTCAGTTGGTAGCTGGGCTGCGTGATTTCTCACACTGAAGAAACCCTGTAGCCCCACCATCGCAGACAGACATTACACTCCAAGATCCTGGGAGAAGGGGAGGTTTATATTAGGTGGGTAATCTTCTGTGTTTGCAAGCAGCTTAAGGACCTGGCCAGGCCTTCTCAGAATCGATTAGCGAGGCTGATGCACTCTCCTCTTCCTTTCATGTTTGTTTGTTGTTTTTTTTTTTCAGACAAAACCCATGGGATTCTCTTCTGCATGGTTTCCATTTCATGCAAAAACCTCACACATCTCATCAGGCACTAAACACTGCATCAGGCTGTTTTCTTACTCCATTGAGGCATGTATAGGAATAAAATATAGGCACCCCCAGTTCTTCACTGGCCTTTTGGGAAAGTCAGGTGATATTGGGAACATCAGAGCAATGGAAAAGCATAGAGATCAGTAGTGCAGCTGTCTACACTCTGTGATGCTTAGCAGAGAGACAACTACACTGCTTGTTTCGAGAAGAACTACAGAAAGGGTGCAGATGATGCAAAATTATGAAAACAAGCGGGAGAGAAATAGATTGTATTATTTCACTAAGACACTTCCAAACTGTAAGCTACTTTCAATGTTGCTGTTGTAGCTTTAGATTCCCCATGGCAACAAGCTCATGTTTTCTCCCAGGAAGGTCTCTGCGAGTTTCCTTGAAGCTTTAAGTGACAATAGGACCAGCATGGGGCTCATACGGGCCGAGCAGAATGGGAATGGATAAAGGAAGAGATCTGCATTTGCTGGTTAAAGCTGTGTCCCAGCTCCTATCTGTTGCAGTCTCATCATCATGTGCACTTATCTACTGGGAGTTTGTAAACTCAGAGACTCAGATCTCTGCCCATTATCGGTAGTTTAGCGCACATTCCAGAGCACAGCCTCCAGCATCCCAGCTGGGCTCTGGGGACCTGTGCTCTCTTCCACTGACCTGCGTGCTTTCTACTTTGCCCCTAACTTGAGCAAAGTGTCTCTCCTGGCAGTCTGCAGTCGATAAAGCAAATGAGGAGATAGGAGGGCCTGCTGCGACCTACCCTGGATTGTCCAAATCTGAAGTTCCTGGGGGTCTGACACAGGAACCACAGGCACAACCTCAAGTCACCTCTCACCAGGAACCTCTGGTTCACACCTCCAGCCTTCAGGGAAATCAGGCACTTTGATCTCTGCTTTACTGATGGGGAAACTGAGTCAGGGAGTGCTGCCTATCCTGTCACATAACAGTGAGTCAGCAGCAGTGCCAGACTGAACATCTGAGCCCTCGGCATTAGCTGTTTCCACATGTGCCATCTGGAGATGCCAGACGTGGGAGGGTTATTCACCACTGAACAGTCCTGGGTGAGATGCTGTGCCTGAGACATCCAGCTCAAAACACCTGCATTTCACCTGAAACCAAACGCTCAGCTGTGTCACCAAAGTAGCCCCTGGCAGTGGGTGAGCGGATGCAGCGAGCCAGGTGGGTGAATTTATGGTGTTTGTACTGCAGCTATAACCTGAACTGCTTCCTAAGCCTGCTCCTTGATGGGTTGCTAGAGAGGCAGAGCAGCACTTTGCCAGTAGCTGTGCACCATGGCTGGGACCTCTCCATCCTGCCTGGCACAGGACAACTCACTGTACACAGTGCAAGCTGCTCCTCCTTCATCTTCACATCCCACACAGCAGCCTGGCAGTTTTGCGCAGCCATGAGCATTTTGATTTTCAGTCTCATTCACATCTTGCCTGTGCCCATGTCTGTTTTAGAAGAACAAAATTTAGTTTTCTTTTCCATTTGTGCTTTAGCTTGTCCTCTGCCATACTGGGTGCTGGCTCTTCCTTTCACTGTGCCTCCCACAGCATTTGGAAAGAGCCAGGCCAGCACCCAGCACTCTCCCTCCCTGGGTCCCAAAGCAAAAGTGATGAAGTTTCCATGTCCCCCTCATAGGATGGGGCAGTGCCTGCACATGGTGAAAGGCAGGGAGACGGCTCAGGGGTCCCGACACCCACTCAGTGCCTTTTAGTGCCAAAGTAAAAGAGAGCTGACTCTTACCTGCTGCAGTGGAGATGCCCAGCAATCGGCAGGCGTACTCCAGGACACTCCAAAATGCCCTGTGCCGCATGGCGAAGAGATGAAGACTGTGGTGCTGACCAGGCAGAAGCTCCTCTCCACAGCCCGTGTCTCACGCACAGCCCAGCAGCTCCCAGCAGCAGGCAAAGTGTCCCGCACCCAGGACCGAGTGACCTTCCTTGGAGCAGGGCTGGCCACCTCCACTGGGGCCTCCCAGGGGAGGGTGGTCGGGGAGCGAGTGCCACCACGGAGAACCGGTCAGCACCGCTTCCAGCTGCTCCTGCGGGGGCTCTGGAGACCTGGCGTTCTCCTGCTTGCTTGCCGCTCGCTCGTGTTGCTGGCCCAGTGGTGATTAATGATTGGTAAGGGGGGGAGCGGCTTTGGGAGCATTTGCGCCGGGCTGCACGGCCTTTCCTGCTCCCGAGGAGGAAGCTCTGGAAGCCCAAGCTGATTAAATGCATGTGAAGTCATTAGTGCTGCGCAGCTCCCAGCAGGTTAACCATTTGTGAGGATGGCGATGTTTGCTCTTGGCGAGACAGAGGCAGGTTTCTGGCAGGGTGTGGGGCTCCCAGGGCACCCCAGTCCTGCCACCTCCTGCAGCTGAGCCCCCCGCTGTGGCTGCTGCTCATCTTGCAGGTTTTGCCAGGCTCCAACTAGTACGGCTGGGGCACCGTCCAGGCTGACGTGCAACCACAGGAACAAGGAGAACAGCTCTATTCGCAAGGGTCCTACAGACCCAGGCTGACCACAGCAGGGGAGATGTGTACCTCTCTTCTTGAGAACCTCAGTGAAATGCCTTTCTGTGTTGCAGTTGCCAGTGCCGTGTGAACAGTACCGGGGTTACACAAGTGTCCTCACACGGGAGTGGGGTGCATACGTACACAGACCTCTTTGTACTGAACTGCTTGGGGATCCTTGGCTTGTCTCTCCAGAACACAGCACCTCTGGAGAGGGAGGGGCAGCCCTAGGCATGTCTGAAGGCCAAGATGGGAGAGCACTGGCCTGGACCCCATCCCCACATGCCTCTATGCATGAACATGGTGCATCTTACTGGGCGTCACCAATTTGATCCCCACCTGTTGCTGCCGGGCAAGAGGCGGTGTCGGCAGACGCATCTGGTCATTGCACTCCCGGCAGGAGGGCTGTGTGAGCAACAGCACAGTCCCGGCGGGCAGCGCAGCCGTCTGGTGCCTGCGGGGCCACAGGTTCACAGGTCAGTGAGCTCACCTTGTGCTGCAGTCAGTGTCGAGCGAGTCACCGCAGCCCCTGCCCCTCGCTGCGCTGGCTGCAAAGCCGGCAGCGGTGCGGGCAAGGGGCTGGGTGAATCACCTTCAGCTCATGCACAGGCAGCCCTGTGGGGAGGCGGCAACTGGCCGAACCTGTCTGCTGTGATCCCTTCTCACCTGCCTGAGACTGCAAAGCTGAACCTGGCCAATACGTGTTGTACTGATGTGTCCTGGGGTTAGAGATGACTTGGTCTAAGGGCACAGCAACATCTTTTCTTGCACAAGATCTTGGTCTGTATTTCAGACTGGGATATTCCCAGGACAGCCAAATGCCCGAGCTCATGAAATGGGTCCCGAATTCTTGTAAATAACTGCAGACATCGTTTTTCTGAACACTTACAAGGTGGTGGATGGCAGGGATTTTGCAGCAGGAAATGCTGACAAGATTTGAAGGCAAAGCATGTTTTCCATGTGAAAAATGGAAAAGCCCGCTGAAGAAGGGCTTCCAGAACATCCCAAGGGGCAGTGCTGAATGGTGCAGACCCAAAATGTGTCTTTGCCTTGCAGCACAGGCACTGCCTTTGGGTGTTCCTGTTTCCTCTTGTCCTGCTGCTCCACCGCGGGTGTTTGACAAAACTATGGGTTTTCCACGGCTCATGACTCAGTGGTGTGTCAAAACTTCCTTTTCAAGAGAGACACAAAGAGGGAAACAGAAGCACGCCAGTGTGGAAGGTCACCCGAAGGCTGGGGAAGGGCCCAGCCGGGGCTCCCCGCTGCCCTGCCCGCTGTGGTCGGGCACGGCCTGGGTGATCCCTGTGCCCTCTCATGGTGCATTGCTACCAGCTCCAGGAGCACCCTCCACTTCCAGAAATCACCAAAGCACCTTAAGAGCCCTGAGGTTGTGCAAACCATCTGTGTGCCTTTTCAATTTTTGTCTTATTTTTTTTAACATTGATGCATTGCTTTTCAAGTGTTTCTTAACAAACATGAAAGCTTGAAAACTACACAAGAAGCAAACAGATGAGAGGAAGACACAAGAATCTTTCAGAATCACTTAGAACCATGAACTTAGCCTTGAAGAAATGTAGCAAGCACCACAGTGCAATTCTGAATACTGCCAGCAACCACTCTTCAGCGGACCCAGCACCTCCCAGTGCAGCAAACTGCGGCCTCCTCCTGTGGCAGGGGTCCCCATTGCCAGCATGGCAGCACCGCGTGCCGGGCTCAGTTACTCTGGAGCTCTTATTAAACTGCACTGAGTTCTTACCCTGACACTGAATAACTTTGTCTAAGTGCCCTTGACAGCAATGTTTCTTTTCTGGAGAGCAACAAGCCTCAGGGTTTAAAATAAACGTAAATTTATGGGTGGTGGTGGTGGTGCTGAAGAAGGAACAGAATCCATTTGGGAAAGGCAGATTAATAAGTTAACAATTTCAGCCTCCTGTCTCCCTCCCATGTTCCCTTAGCTATTGCCCAACCTCCATCCTCTGAGTGGGCCTACATCAGCGTTCCTGGGGGTGCTTATCTCCTGCCTGAGGAGACCCTTAGCCTGGGGTAACTCAAGGTCTTCCTCATTCACTGTTCACCAGTGCACTAGTGCTTCTCACTCCGGTGCCCAGGAGGGGAGCAGGGAGTGAGCAGGATGGGTATCCTCAGACATGCTTTGTACCAACAGTCCTTCAGCAGCTCCTTCCTTCCATTTAGGATTTTTTTGGCTAGTGCTCCTACAAATCAACCTCACATGAACCTGACTTTTCTTGGCTGAGAGGTCTCTCCTCATTCTGTCTCTGTTCAAGTGGGGAGATGAAACCCTCAGTGAAACTGTGAGCCATTTTAAGTGTGTTTTGTTGAGGTTTTTAGGCATAAGTTTACGCAGTCAGAAGAGGACTGAGAACTTATGACCTTAGAGGGGTTTAATAGCCTGTAACCAACACTGCAAAACCTAGGCACTGGCACAGACTGTTCTGGGACACGTAATAGCAGTGGTCCCCACTGCACATTAAGCCACTTAACTTGCACAGAGGCCTGCCATTTGCACTTTGGCTGCCAGCCAGGACTCACATTTACAGGCTGCTTCCAGTGATATATGGTTTGATTTGAGAGGATTTTATTTCAGTGTTCGAGTTTCATGGTGACGTTAGTCCTAAACTTCATCTCTGCCTCCTCAAACTTTGCTCGAGTCATTTTGCTGTGGCACAGCCACCGCGACCTTGCTTCTGTGACCCAGGCCACAGTGCAGTGTCTGTACCGAGCGGCCACCCTTGGAAGGCTGCGGGGGAGCAGCATGCACCTCATGCCTTTCATCTGCAAAATGGTGATGCTGCAAGAGGGCTGCGGCGAACGGAGATTCCCATCATGGGGCGTAGGACACCACAAGTCATTTTCTGGCAGAAACCTATGGGAACATGCTTGACTTGCTCAGCTACTCTCACTCCCTGCCCACTGTGTAAAAACAGTTCACAAACTGCCTTGCACAATGCTCTAGACATTTGTTCCTGCTATTGTCCCCCCTCCTTTCTCTAAGCCCTCAGCTATAATCACCACAGGCTTGGCAGCCTTGGTTCCCTCTCTGAGTGGTAGCAGCGGAGGAGGGATGGCCTTCCACCAACGCATCCATCTGAGACAGACCAACACCAACGTTCTCCCTTGGCCACTGAAGGACAGGCAGCCAGCAGGCAGCTGCCCAGAGCCTTTGCAGTGGTGCCCGTGCTGCCTCCCTGTGCCCTCCTTCCACCAGATTGCCTGTCATGGAGAGGAAAAGGATTTTTATGACAGCTGGCTGATGGTAGACTGACCCAGTTAATTGGAAATGCCAATGAATTGCAGCTGTGGTTTCACTGGGTACAAACATCTCCTTGCAGTCACGAGGATCTCTCTGCCTTGTAGCACCAGAGGTCCACAGCTTTCCAAACCAATCTGAATGAACCGAGAGCATCCTGAGGTGAGCTTGGCAGACCTCCCTCCTCTCCTGGGGCAGGGAAAAAACATGGCACTAGATGCCTGAAGCCACATAAACAGCAGAGCTGGATAGAAAATCTTAAGTGTCCCCCCTCCTCCTTAGCTGTAACCACTAAATCTTGCCCTCTGGAGTCTTCAGACCTGGAGTAGGGCTGCAGACCATGCTGGGCATGCCCGGCAGGGGCCAGCAGGACCCCACTGCTGCACTGCCAGCCCGGCTGCTCCCTGCAACCGGCAGGCTGCAGGCATCCCTCTGCAAGGCGGCGATGGCAGGGAACAGTAAAGCTTTACTGGCTGAACAAGAGGAGCATGATAGACACCACATGGATCCGAAGGGGGATAAGGAGAGCCCGGAGCTGCAGTGAACGCGAGTCAATAGCTGACCTGTTATGTACGCTTTGCAATCAAACAGTGTGCAACATGATGCCGAACACCACCCTGCTCTTCTGGCAATTTCCACTCGGCCAGGGATGGGGTCAAGGCTCGGCAGCCTACTGCCTTGGTTCTCCCCCCACAGGACAGCCAGCCCCAGAGGCCTTTGGCATCACAGCCCCAGTGCCACAGGCTGAGCCAGCGGAGAGGCAGGTGAAGAGCCTCTGTGCTCATAGCCTCTCCTGGGGACCTTCTCACTGCTGGCAGGCATGGAGAGGTACTGTGCTTCTCGTGGGGCCAGGCCTGACATTCACACAGGCTGTGCCTTGTGCCTGGCAATGGCTGGGGTTGAGCTCTCATCCAGGTGTCCGGAGTTAATAAAGCTCATCACGCTGTGGTGTGGGATGGCGTGGGGGTGCTGCCAGGGGAAGAAAACAGAGGTTCGTGCTGCTGGCACAAGGGCAATCTTAAACAGAAACTGGACGTGGGAATATATCTGATGTACTTATGGGGATCTCACAGACCTCTACAGCATTTATATCACCCTCCAGTGGGTGAGGGCCAAGGGTCCAAGTAGACTGTGCCTCTGACTTGCTGGTGACTCCTGCTTTCCCTGTGAAACCTGCAAGCCATCTCCCCTCAGCCCCAGGCTATCTCCCCTCGCTCAGAAGGGAACTTCCCAGCTCTTCAGCATAAAATTCTTTATTTGGTCACCTTTTGACACCAACCATAGAGGCTTTCCAGAAGGTGGACTAACACTGGCCCCCTGCGGCAGTGCATGTGAGGGGCTCCCAGCTGGCCATCCCCCAGGGCTCTGCTCTGCTCAGGACACCTGGGATCAATCCCCATCCCAGAACCACCCTGCTCAGACTGGGTGGGCTGGGCACTGTGCACTGAGCTGGCAGCATTTTACACAGTGCTCAGCGGAGAGGTGTGTAATCAGGGTATACACGTACATGTGCATGTGTATGTATGCACGCACTGAAAACCCACATAAGTGTCTTACACCAAGCTGTAATAACAAGAACTATCAAAAGCAGATTTATTTACTATGCATCCAATCTCCAGTTCAATAGCATGGTTCCCAGAGGTTGCTACCCAGCTGCCAGAGCCGAGTGATTATGCAAGACCCCATGAAAAAGCATTTCTAGCTCACAAAATTGCAGAGAAAAGAGGTGATAAGAGACTCAAAATGCAGAGAAAAGAAAACTCCCAAGTGAAAAACAGCTTTGTTTGCTATTATTAGTAGTATTTCTTTTATTTGCATGATTTAAAGTCGTGATCTTTGGAGGATGACATTAAAGCTAAACCAGGAATGTCGCCAGTGGAATGAGGGAGTGGGGACAGCTGGAGAGCTGAGACTAAGTTCAGTGCACTGAGTTGAAGGCTAAGCCCCAAGGAAATGAATGTCTCCAATCTCGCTGCTTCTCAGCTGCCTGTCAAGTTTCTTTGCTGACAGCAGAGTGTGAGTGATTAGCAGGGCTGAGACAGGACTGGGACGGGGAGCTGCAAAGTGCTGTGGAGGTGGCAAAGCCCTGACAGGGACAGGGGTGCTCTCCCAAAATATCCAGGGTGGTGCCAGACAGCGGGATGTATGAGCTGCCTGTCCAGGGAGCTGCCGGGGTCCTGGATGCTTCTGCCATCAGGGATGTACCTTGTGCACCAAGCTGTGGCTGCTCTGTGTTGCAGGCATAAGCCCTCTCCAGTGGGACTGCTTCCACTCTGTCGAGGGGCAACACAGCAAAGGAGCTGGTCTCCACCATCTGCTCAGTGCTTGCCTCCACTGAGAGGGAGTGGGACAAAGTGGAAACCTCAGTGTGATGGGGTTGCTGTGGCATACTGGGACCAGAGGGAGCTCAGTTCTGGGCTTGGTGATGAAGATTTGGGGGCCTCATCCCTCTTCTTTTGGAATCTCTGGCCTTCAGGAGCCTGATCTTGGCTCTCAGGAGGATGACCAGAGATCTGGACTTGGCATGTAAAGAGGGAAAGGAGACATGAAGGAAGCTGCATGCGTGATCTTGAGGCACGGCTGTGCCCTGCACAAGTCCCTGTGTGTCCTCTATGTATGTGCTGCCCCTCAGTTTCTGTCCTTTCTTGCAGTAGTGTGGGCTTGGTCAGACTCCACTGCTGTGAGCTGCTCCCATACGATGGCTGTAGGAACTCCAGACATGTTCAAAGATGAACTGACATGTCACATGCACCATGTTGCCCACACATGCAGGAACCCCCCCACCATGAAGCCGTCAGGCTGCCGCAGGACTTGGAGATGCTGGTCGTGCTGAAGCTGGCATCAGTGACTCTGGATGGACTGTCACATTAAAAATAGCTCCATCTCCTTTTTCCACAAAATCTGCATGTGTGGGCTGAAATCCGAAACACTCCCAGAGCATATTGAGTTTGATGTGACAAAGCTGTCCTAACAGGTGGGTATTGTTTAAGAGGCAGCTAGAAGGGATTGGTAAGGCAGACACAGGCAGGCAGAGCAGATGGAAAAGTCACTGCTTAGGATTACTTACTGCAATATAGACATAGCCTGTGATCTGGATGCAAAGGCCACAGATTTCAGCCTCATGGAATGACGTGATTCATGTGAGCACGCATCCACTTTTCACACTGGCACTCGGAAATTCCTCACCCCCCAAAAAGTCCCATGGCACCTGAGTGATCAAACAGGGAGGTGAATAAGGGGCCTGAAAGACCCATCTCCACTGTTAATAACAGCATATTATTTCTAACAGTGGCCTGTAGTAAAAAAGCATGGTCCCACACCACAGGTCAAAAGAAAGCACAGAGTCTGGGGACTACCAAAGATAACTACACAGGAGCAGTGCAGAGGCAGAAACACTACCCATGAGATACTCCAGAGCAGCCTCAGCGTATTTGTATGTAGCTAAAGAAGGGATGAAATCAATAACATGTATTGTTTCTGAATGAGCAGCTCAACTGCTGTTGGAACCCTTGAATAAAGATAATAGCCTGCTCCCAAGGCCAGCCAGTTTCTTCTTCAGTAGCTGCCAGTGGATACAGGCTCTGGGCTGTCACTCTAGGACGTGTTTGAACTGCTGGCCAAAGCCTGCTGTCTCAGGCTCCATATCCCCTCTGCCAACTTGTCCATCCCTTCAGCTTCCCCCTGTGAAAACACTGCTAATACGAGCTGTCACTCTGGGAGAGAGCAACTTGTAGCAACAGTGCAGGAGCCACGTGCAAGGGTGCGAGGGCATTCACAAGGGGTTGCTCTCCCTTGAGAGGCATGACATGTTGTAGTATTCTGTATATGCAGGCTGACTCTCGTCATTGAGACCCGACAACATTGCCAACAGAAGCACCATGTCAACATAAAGTAAACACTCTCAGTTTATCTATTGCACTGACTCATTTTCGTCTTGAATGGGGAAACGGAGGCAGAGTGGTGATTTGATCCAAACAGTATCACACAGCATGTCAGCCGCACAGGTCACTTGAGGATGATGAATCTTGTATGCCTGTCAATGAGTCTACACATCCCGTGTGAAAACTGAGGGTAGCTCTTAATCAAGAAAGTGACTTAACTAAACTGTAACCCAGATGAACACGATTCGCTCACAGGACTCAGAATAAATGCTGAAAGTTGTGCTGTGATGATGAAGAATGAGGTCCACCTCTGTGCAGAGTGGGTCTGTAACACGACTGATATACCACCTTCACACCACAGAAAAAAGGCTGATGTTAAACTTACTCCTGTACAGAGAGGAATTGCCACCACAGAAGGAAATGCAAAAGGAGCTCACAAAGAGATCAAATACTCATGTGCAGGCTCTCGGTCTGGAGTGTATTTCATAAGGAGGGGTGGAGGAGGAGTATTTTATCAGCTAGCAGGAGGAGAGAGTGGTAGTAACTCTCGGTATAAACAAGCTCTGTGCATGAGGCTCAGCCCACAAACATTTATCCATCCATCAACACCATTTGACTTTTTGCCCTCTTTTCTGGCAAAGGGGACTGGTAACTCCCTGTGTGGGAGCAAGCAAGGTGTGCACAGCAGTGATTGATTCACCTGGTGATTGAGACATACAGCAAAGAGCCTGCTTGCTGCATTTCAAGGCCCAGTGAGAAATTTATAGATCGATTTATGCAGATAAATAACCAGAGAGATTTATGTGAAGCAATACAAAACACATGTTTTTGGCTGCAGAGATGTAGAAATGATCAAGTACTTGCAAGCTGTGTAGCAGAGGTTATTTATGAAAACATTCAAGTTCAGTAGGATTTATTCCGGGCCTTCATTTTACTTGCCGTTGCCTCCAAAAGGTCACAAAGTAAACAAGCACAGCAGGATCCATCACCTCTTTTAACATGTTGTCTAAAAGATTTTCAAGTGTAGAGGTTTAAAACCAGGAGGTTTATCACATCACCCCTACCTGGGACTGGGAATAAAAAAACTCTGAGAGCAGCAAAAGAGACAGACCTCCTGGAGATGGGGCTTGGATGAGGCTAGATGCATCCCTGGGGGGACCCCAAATGCCAACTCTCTGTCCCTCAGCCTTGGCACTGGGCACTGGACCAGAAAAGAGAAGACTTCCTTTGCAAAACCAGTGACCCTGCCATGGCTAGTGTGATTTAAACGGAGAGGAGGAGGCTGTCCTGGCCTCATCTGGGAAGCTGAGGTGTAAACTGCGACATCAGATCTCTAGGTGTGAGTCTGTGGGTCTGGGCAGAAGTCTCTGGCCATGTATTATATTTTTCTGTCTTTGGCATCCCCTGCGATTCTGGGTACCTGTGTCTCTGATGTACCTCACTTTACACTGAGGTCCAGTTCCTGAACCTGGTGTTGGGCCTCCTGTGTTCGCTGAAAAGTAGGAGCAGGCTCAGTGCTGTGTTAGAGTGACAGTGAGCCAGAGCTTGGGTGTGCTCTCGCTGCTGTCCCAGCCTGAAAGCTCACCCTCTTAGGTGGCCGTGTGCCCTGGACCACCTTCCTCCTGCCCCTTTGCACCCATGCGGAAGCACAGAGGACCAGAGCTGGCAGCTTGATGCAGACCTCTTCAGTCAGAAGAAGAGACGTAGGTAGCAAAGTGACCATCTAACCTAGCAGAGGGTATGCACCAGTGAGAGCTCACAGTTCATACACCCAGCCCCACCACACTACACACAGCCCCCAGCACATCTGCTCGCCTGACAGAGGGTCAGATCCCCTGCTGCCATGGGACACTGCGCAGGAGACGAAGAGGCAGCTGTCTGGCAGTCTTCTCCTGAACTGCCCCCTGACCTATTTTTCCAGTCTGAGCTTCTTCTCTTTCAGGAAGGAACAACATGGGAGTCACTCAAACAGATTCCCAGCAGGCCCAGAGCTGGCCCCACACCGCGTGCACCCTGGTAAACGCTGATTTACACATATAGCAGCAACAGGAAGACTGGAGAAATCCTTCCCCTCCTAGTTGCATACCACTCATCCGTGAAAATTCCTCCCTACACATCTCTTGTCCCCTGACCCTCTTTCCTCTAGGTCTCCATCTCCTGGTGCTGGAGGCAGATCTTAGCACTGACAGAAACTGGCATTTCCCATCCTAGGTAGAGGAAAAGATCAACCATTTTAAGAAAAGTTGTGACTGCTTCTAAATCTTACACTGCCTTTCTCTGTGCAGGAGTGCAGGGCTTGGGATTTGTTTGGCAATCAGCCTTCCCATTCATGGGAAAGAGCCCCTGCCCTCATGTATGCTCACCACATGGGCCATTGTATTTACATAGCTGGGTCCACACATTTATATTTAGTATGTTTGAGAGGCCACCAGAGACTTAATAAGCTAAAAAAGAGGATGGAAAAAGATGCACGAAGGTTAGGGAGGGGGGATATGAGTGAAAACTGAGGAGGATGGAGATAACTCCCGGGCTTGCTTGGCTGTGTGGCTGTGAATGCTGGTGTCTCCTGCTGTGGGCAAAGGAGTCAGAAGTTGAGGTCACCTTTGAATGTGAACTTGGGACAGATTCAGGCTTTTGTTTAAGCATTCTCTTAGAGGAATCCACACTTGAATATGACTCGGCTTTGCCCTGCCCAGCAATTGCAAAAACAACTCAGTTTCATTCACCCAGTCTTATGACTATAAGCTGTCTATATATATGTCTATATAGAGACAGTCTTCTACTAATTATTTTTGGTTATCATGTAAATCTGACCAGAGTCAGGCCTGAGGTTTCTAGATGCAGTCCTTTAAGCCAGTCCTCTCCTTAAGTGAGGCCCCAGGAGATTTGACATTGTTCCCTCAATGCAAGCCCCCCTAGAAGGAGAAACCACGCAATGACAGATGGGAGCTGATTACACATTCCTCTTCCTCCCACACCCCTTGTGTCTGGTGTGCATTTGTCTTCTTTTGTTTACTAGAAACACACTATGGGGCTGCTTTTGAGTTGGGAATAGTTCTTAAAAATGAAACATTAGACAGGACCATTACTCAATTGTTGTGGGCATGGTGCAGCTGCTGGGTTGCCCTTGCCACTTGCCAGCACCATGGTGCCCATTGAGGGCAGCAAGGGAAAGATCTGGTCTGCTCATGGGCAACAGGATTGAGTTTGAGGAATGGCTTCAGATCTGGTTTGGGTGCCAAATAGGAAGTATCTTTTCTCAGATTTGCCTTTGTCTTCTTCACAGGAAATATTTGTGTAAAGTTGGTCAAAACAAACATTGAAAATAGCATTATTATTCAGAAAATGTCAGTTAAGATCAGGTGGGATGTGGACAGACTTCAGCAGAGGATTTTCTGTGAATGTGGTCCTGCTGGGCGTGTGCTAGAGATCATGGTGTATTTTGGAGTCAAAATTGCAGCAAAAAATAGAATAAAATCTCCAAAGATGCAAGAAATTTTCTTAGTTCTTTCTCCAACTCTACCTCACGACTTTCTAATTATATACAGCCTTTTGCCCCCCCATAAAAACAGATGACTTTCAGCCTGTGGATTGTTAACAAGCTCTATGCTTTGACTGGCTCCTCTCTGCTGCGGACTATTTGGGGGATGTCATGAACCAACTAGCATCGCCTTGTTTCTAGATGGCAACTGTATAGAAAGGAGAAGCATTCTTATTAATTTAAAGCACAAAGTTATAACTCGCTTTGAGGTACAAACCCTTTGACAAATGGTTCCCTTTAACATGAAAGCAACGTTTCAGGCACATCGTTATGCAAACGGCCCATGTGGCTGAGCAGAATGTATTTGTGTCTGATCATGAACTTTATTTTGTGCACCACTGCAGCTTACCTAAGCACAGCTTGCCATCATGCCCTCCAGAAACATTTTCAGGATGTTGCTACAGGATTACCCCAACAATTAAACTGTAATCTGGGCCTACAAATAGATATTGTCACCCATCTACTGGCTGGCACTCACATTTGTTTCCTTCCCCATCCTTTGTCCTGCTTCCCAAGCTGCACCAGGGGAAATTGTAGTTGAGGTTTTAGAAGCCAAGATCTGCTTCACCTGGGAGAGTCAGGAGCAGGTCACATCTCAGGTGAAGGGTGGGCTGGGCTGGTTGTGGTGGCCTATGGGAGCACAGCTGGATACTTCAATAACAAAGAGAGCCGGTGGGTAGGTCTTGCTGGTAGATGTTTATTCCTGTGGAGAAGGCAGTCATGAGCTGGGCACAGCCACCATGATTTGGGAAGTGTACTTTGATGTGTTGGGGGATGAACCCTGCTTCTCTGATGCTGCTGTCACTTGATGTCTAAGTTTGGAGGTATGGGTGTGTGCCCAGAGCAGCTGTGCTGCCTTCTCAGTTGCCTCTTCATTGGTTTTGGAGGTTCTAACCAAACTCACCACCTCAGGGTTTGTGGTTTTTTTTTAAACTCCTTGCCAGAATAGCACCTCACAAGTAGGACCTGTCTGGCAGCAGGAGCTGGAGGCACCTGGCTGAAAGGCTGGCTCTGAAGGTGAGTGTCTTGCCCAGAGAAGCACACTACCCTGTGGGTCAGGGCTGTGCTGCTGAGTGCATGGTCGAGCAGGCAGGAGCTTGTGCTGTGCCTGGCTCTGCTGGAAACTGGGGGGCTTGGTAGCCGACAGGCTGCAATGAGCAAGGCATCCTGGTGGGGTGTGGGGCCAGGTCATACCCTCATCCAGCACACAGCCTGCTGCAGCTCTAGTGACATTTCTCCTGAAAGGACTGCTGCAGCTGGTCTGTGTCCACAAATAGCTTTGGTCCCACCTGAAAGACTTTTTTTCCTGCCATAAATGTATTTGGCAGAAATGCTGTGCTTAGTGCAACTCATTCCTTCCTTTAGTAACTACAGCAGGGTAAATGAAATTTTCACAAGGCTGAAGTACGTAACTCCCCTTGGGCCCCAGGGTCTGTTTGCCTGGCCATCCTGCAGCAATGAGGGTTTGCTGGTGGTGTTGGGGTCCTTCGGGGACATGGTGCTGCTCACCCAAGCTGGTGGTGTAAATAGTGCTAAATTCCTGCTCAGCAATCCCATTCTCAGTAGGTTTTGTGTAGCTGGTGATTGAGGCAATTTGAGTGTAGTTAGTGGGAACAGCAAGGGCAGCGTGGTGCCATGGCTGGGATCGCTCCCTACACAAACAAACAGGGGCTTGCAGACCACCCGTTAGCCAGCAGCCTGTTTCCATTAGCTGAGTGCCAGCAACCCCCTCCCCTTGAGGAGGTAAATTGCCCTTGTGCACTCTGATGAGAAGAGCTTTAATTATGAAGAGAATGTAAAAGTACTTTTTTCCCCGAAAACTTGTTGAAGGTGCAAGACTCCCTGGCCTGTTTTGTGCTTTGCTGGCAAAAAAGGAGGTAAATGTGCAGAGCTTTGAGGTTCAGGCAGGCTCTCCACCTGGCTGGCATGATCAGCAGTGTTTCCAGGGAGCTGATTCCTGGGTGCCCAGGTTGTGATACTGCAGTGCTTTGGTGAGAAAAGGTGCTGAAACCCTCCCTCTCTGCAGGCGTGCCTGCTGTGATCCCCCAGCACCTCACAGTTGCTCTGCTCTCCTGGGAATGGGGTTTTCCCTTCCACACTGGGGTCTCCTGAGCCCTGAAAGGAGCTGGAGCTTAGCCTGCCTCTCAGGGATGTCAGCAGATACAAATTTCACTTACACTGATTCAGTGGCTTAACACCTTTGTGGGATAGCTGTGGCAGCATTTTCAGTTAACATGTATGATATTTCCTATGACGGGGACTGCAGGACTGTGGATCTCTTGTAGCCTATGGTAAAATTTGTTTAAACTTTGGCACAAAATTAAAAGGAAATTTTAACCTTTTTCAAAAAGTCAGGTAGAAAAGGGGGATCTTAGGAGCAGGTGAAATTATCTTTTAATGAATCCAAGATCTCTTCATCTGATATTTCTACTTCTAATTGAAAGTAATCTTGCTTTAGATTCATGTCTTCTTGTAAAACTCTCAGTTTTAAGAATCTAACATTTTCTTCGAAGGGAACACTGTATTATTCATCTCTAGCCAGAAGCCACCAAATTTTACTCTCTAGATCATGTGAAGTGAACTGAGAAAAGATGATACCCTTTAAGCAATCTAGTCTGTGTGGGTGGGAGGGATTCTAGGGGATTAACTTCCCCTTGGCATGAGGAGAGACAGAAGTGGAGGCAAGATTTCGCTTTGGTGCTCTGTGACCTTGATAAATCAGGTACCACAAATCACTGCTGGTTTCAGATCAGGAATTAAAGAATTCACATCACTTAACAGGCGGGAGGTGGATGTGCCCTCTCTTCTGAGAAGATCCTCCTGTTATTTGCCTCCTAACTTCGCAGCTCCTGTAATAGCCAATAGTAGCTAGATTCATAATTCATAATTAAAACTACAATGTTCAGGCTCCACTGTTGGTTTGACCTCTTTGCCTCTCGCTGAGCATTCATTTCAAGGGATGCTTGCCCTCTTCTCAGGGAGGGCCCTGTAACTCATCCCGTCAAGTTAACAGAAGGTCATGTAATAGTCGTAAAAATATTATGGATCCCTCCCACATTCTTCACCCATGGTAAAATACTGCAACAGGGAACAATCAGAGCTTTCTAGCTGGGCATCCAATACATCTGGAGAGGTATTACGCAGAACTGAAACTCCACAGCTGTTGGGGTAGAGGGTGAGTGCAGATGGATGGCTCAGGAAAGGGGGTCCTTTATTCCCTGTTACTGCTTGGAAGCAAACACATACTTCAGGAATGTCTATGAAGTATAAATATTTTGTTTTGTAAAATATTGTTTGCTGTTTATTCATCAGCTGTATTGTGTAGTGATCTTCTAAGTTCAGTGAAGTTGAATTAGGTTTGCAGAAATGCTGTTCTGCTCAGTTGCTTTCTCAGTACTGGTTGTACCTGTTAGGAAGTTTATTCCGTATGTGATCCATCCCATAGCAATATCTCTCCTAAAGCCCTGTGCTGCTCCTTACTGAAGTCTCACTGCTGTCAGACAAGTAGCTTTTATCTTTGTCCCTTGGATTCCAGGAGCAGTGTGTAATTCAGCCTTTCTGTACAGAGGAACTGCAATGTCTCCTACAGCTTGTCCTTCTACGCAGCTCCAGCTCACTGGGTCCTCTCCCTCTGTCTGCTCTCTCTCGGGCTCTGCTTGCAGCTGATGACTGAGTCCTGCTGGCATTGCCAGCCCAGCAAGCAGCCAGGTCACATTGTCTCCCTGCACTGCCTGAGCTTGTCTCCTTGGCTCATTCCTTACCCTTTCCTAAGACCCCATGGAAGACCTGAGGAATTGTGCCTCTTTGTACACATTTACTATCTGATATGTCCTGCATCTGAGGTGCCATCTGCTTATGTCCTCAGACTGGGCTATTTGGGATGAGTTGTGCTGTGTGGAGTAGGGTGATACTGGTTGCTGCTGCTTAGGCCAACACAGGGTCACAAAGTTTTCATGTCATTTGGAATTCCTGGGGAAAAGACTTGTCTGACTTGCATGTGTAATCTTTCCTTCTTCACACTCTGAAATTTTCTCCTCTTTAACATTTTACGGAACCCTTTGGTTCTTTTGTGCCTTTCTTGAAATATACAGAGATACTGTTTGTGCCTTTCTTGAAGGACTCTGCTGCCATCCCAGCTCTTCTGTGCACTGAGTTGGGCCTCCACCATGTATCGATTCCACAGCCCTGCCAAGTCCTGTGTCTCATACCTCAAAATTTAGCAAAACTTTTATCTATGAATTGCATTACATTTTGTTAAAAATGTCACACGAACCATGAAAGGAAGGATGCTGTTACCATGTGACTGAAGGTGTTTCCCATTCCCCCAGGCCTGGCAGATCATTGCTGCTCTTGCTGTTGTCCATGGTGTCGTTCCAGAATAGTTATGCTGACCTCCACAAGCTTCAATACAGTTTAAATGAACCTGTTTCTATTGAAATCAATAGCAAATTGTTGCTATATTGGTATTGAAGAATACAAAATAGTCTCAAAGCATATTAGGCTTTACAGTGTATGAAAGCCCTGGAAGGCATTATTTACTGTTCTACTTATCAGTTACATATAAATTTTATTGAAGTCAGCCAAGTTAAAACATATGTGGGATGAAGTGAGTTGCCCAAGATCACACAAGGATAAATAGTAGTTGCCTTTCTACAGACTGAATTTCACTTCTCTACGTTCTGAACCCTTTGCACAACTATGGTCCCATCTTCTCCTTGCTGTTGAGTGTGCATGCTGTGCTGTATGCTCAAGTGTGCAGCAAAACAAACCTTGTCTAGCTACTAGGCCCACCTGTGTGACGGTCAAGAAAATCAGCCAGTAGCCAATATAGCCTTGATGATACGATCAGCCTGCAATGGTACTAGTTTTCAAGCTGAAGGTTGATCTTCGTAGGCTTGTATTAAGTATGTTTCTACCAATAAAATGTGCTCATGGCTGTATTCTCATATGATTTCTCTACGGATGGCAAGTAGCTGGAAGTTTAAGAGCACCAGAAGTTTCTACAAACAGAATTAATTTTAAGAAACTGATGTGTGCTCTTGTCATTGACTCTACTGCAAAGTTCATGTGAGCAGGGTACCAAGCCATGTGGCTGAGGAAGGTCTTTCTGATGCTGGAGGTCAGAATCATTTAAAACACTATCTTGAAGTGAATTAATGTGTTGACAATGTGCAGCAGGGATAAGGTCACACAGTGTCCCTAGATTTTTCTCAGGGGCTTATTTTGCTGCTCACAACAGTTTTCAGCCTGAAATGATGTGTATGGAGGAGGGTAGGATGAGAGATGACTCCAGCTCCTCCCCAGTGAGCCTTTTAGCTAAATTTCGGGTTCTGGGGTGAAGGTGTCAGCCATGCTGTCTGGGAGGGAAGGAGTCTGATTTCCTACATCTTCAAGCTGGTGGGTACCCTGTGTTGCAGCTTTGGGGTGCATTGGTGAATGAGGGCCTTCAGCTTCGTGGGGACTCTGAGCCCAGACTGGCATCTCTGAGCTGTCGGTGCTCACTGCCTCACAAGGATGTCTTGGGGCCAGCTCCTGTCACGGTGTCCCTTTCTGGAGGGAGCAGAGGGGGCACCTGCAGATCAGCTGCTGTGTAATTGCCTTTGAGGATGTCTGCCAGCAAGACTCTGCCTGATGCAGAGCAAGGCTGGTCTCTGCGGGCATCCTGGTCAGCCTCAGACTTGGAAACCTCCTGGAGATGAGGCTGGGGCCCCTCTGTAACCCTTGCTCAAGAGAAGGTTGGGCACAAGGAGAAAGATGACCTCAAGGAAGTAGCTTCCACAGGCAAACTCTTGCAGAGACAAAAAGCCAAAACCTCTGGATCAGAGCCAGACACTGATGAAGGAAAAAACTAATTTCGCCTTCTTGTGGGGCTTGTAGTATAGGAAGTGTGGCTCTCTGGGACAGATATAAATTTAGACATGTTAAGCTAATGCCATACTTGTCCGAGAACTCCACAAATCTAGGATCTCCCTATTAAGCAGTCAGTAAGATGATTGTAATGGGAGCTGTTATGTTCGAGATGGTGTTCGCTTTTTCCACTGCCTCCCCACCAGTCTGTTCCCAGCATGTTAGGTGAGGGCCAGTGGCATTGCAAAATAACTGGCATGAGTTATTGCACTCGATTCCTTCAGCTTTCCACGCAACGTGCTGATCAGTCTGTAACCTCCTTGCTGTTTCTTCTCTTCTTCCTGGACAGGGCTCTAAGATAGAGGCCTTCAAGCCCTGCTTCAGGTATGGGAAACTGCTCTGAACAGCAGTCTTTGTATCTGTCCATACTCTTTTCTAGTGGTGCTGCACCTCATCTTCAGCTGAGACCTGCCTCAATTTGAGTGGACCCGAGAGCTGCAGGACCCGGGGCTCTTGCTATCCTAGTGATTTTGCTTGTGAGCAGCTGGCTTGTTGGTGAAGCCAGAGTCTTCTGAGTTGGCAGATCTGGGCTTACTTTCTAATCCTGCCTTTGTGAGCAGGCAGGGTGGCTCTGGAATGGTCGGTGCAGGTCTATGCTTCAGTTTCCACAAAGGGATATAAGAACTATTGCTTCAAACTGCTGTGAGGTGATTCAGTGTAATCACAGGACAAAAGATGATGGAGTGCATCAGACTAAGTGCCAAAGAACTGTTCTATCATCACTCATCAACTGTGATCTCCACAACTGTTGTTATAGTGCAATACACACAGTCACTTGGCCAGGGCTTGTTGGTGTTAGGAATCTGCTGGATGTACCACTGAGCAAAAATTATTTGAAGAATCCACACTGCTAACTCAGGCTTTATTTGGCTATCTCAAAAAGTGGTCTGTCTCTTTATGGAGTGGTGCATTGCCTGAGATGTGCCAAGAAGATCTAAGAGTAAGTAGATAAGTTTTCCTTGCATGCAGAAAACGTGTGGGTAAGAACCCCAGAAGACTGGCTGCAGGGAGAGCATTAGTTAGATATGCAAAGTATTCTGGTTCTATTTCCAGCTGTCTTTTGTTGTGTTAATTGTCTGTTATCCAAGTGGGGTTTTTTCTCACCACGTTTTTGAGGAGTGGCAGAGCCAAACACTGCAAAACACTGTTGTTTCTAGGTGAAGGAGCAGCTGTGTGTGTTAGATGGGTTTGCTAGATTTTCTGTCCCAGGGAAAGGGGAATTGGAGTGCTCAGCTGTTCCTAAACCGTTGCTGGTAAAAAAGGCAAACTAACAGGCACAGCAGGGATCTTGCAGCAGACGGTTTTGGAGCTGAGATGTTTTCCCCAGCAGAGCTCAGCACCTATGTGCTCACAGCCCGCAGGCAATGGGCTCTGTGGCAGAGGCTGTGCTCAAAACCAGCCCGAGGGAGCCGCCTCCCTGCTTGGACACAGCCTGCTGAGGAGGGAGTGGCTGGGTGGGCAGCCAGCCCCCCAGCAGCCGGGGGGCAGAGGCTGGAATCTAAGGGCGAAGAAGAGCCGAGTTTAGTCAGGACAGACAGGGTGCACATTACTGAGGAGGTTAGGCTTACAGTTCATGAAATTACGGAACAGAAATCAAGACATAGAATCATAGAATGCTTTGGGCTGGAAGGGACCTTTAGAGGTCATCTAGCCCAACCCCCCTGCAGTGAGCAGGGACATCTTCAATTAGATCAGGTTGCTCAGAGACCCGTCCAGCGTGGCCTTGAATGTTTCCAGGGATGGGGCCTCCACTACCTCTCTGGGAAACCAGTTCCAGTGTTTCATCACCCTTACAGTAGAAAATATCTTCCTTATATCTAGTCTAAATCTACCCTCCCTCAGTTTAAAGCCATTACTCCTTGTTTAATTACAACAGGCCTTGCTAAAAAGATTTTCCCCATCTTTCCTACGTGTTTTTTTTCTGTAAAGTCTGTGCAGGTTAAACAAGAACCCATCCCATCTTTGTCCCTTTTGCAGCACTGTCCTGTTCCTGCAATGAATGGTGAAACATCAGACTGATGCTGCTGATGGCAGAAGATGGAAAAAAAGCTGTATGATGTCCAGTTGTGAAGGCTCACTTCATGTACTGCTGAAAAATTGCCAGTCTGCCTTCATAGTCTTGTATCCCCTGGGGACCAGTAATGCCAGTTTATGCAGTTGCTTGAGTCCCCATTAGCTGCTTCATACCTGAGCCCTTAGTACAATTGCTCAGTCGTGCTTAGCTGCAGGAGAGCAGAAGTGGGTGAGGTGAAGTTACCCAGACTTCTGTTCTGGGAATCCCCCAGCGATGCAGGCAGCTTTTTCTGCTTAAATGAAGCTCTTGGTAGCAGACTGATTATGTCAAACACTCAGTGCCCTGGCAGCACTTCTGAAAGCCAAACGCAGAGTGAATGACAAAGTGTTTTTCCGTTCCTTGGAAAGTACATGCTCCCAAACCGCTTTCCTCTCTGCCGTCCGCCCATTCACTGCACGTGGAGGATTTGTTTATGTTAGGCTGTGTAAAAAAATCTATGTGTTATCTCTGAGCTGGGCAGATTAATCCAGAGGAAGATTTACTTGAGTGTAAATCAAAGGCTTTGTTTTCTTGGATAGTTCTTCAGTGTCTTGAGTCTAAATCCATCATGTTACCCCTGCAACACTCCGATATTCCAAAAGAATTTGGGAATTTTGCTATCCGCCACAGCTTGTAACCAGACTGGAAACACTAGGTGTATTGCTGTCTTTTTTCTGCTCTTGGGGCTTCTGCTTTGCTATCTTTTATCTAATTTATTTTTATGTTATGATTAATACTGAAGAGCTCTGAAGCCCAGCTGAGGGATGTACAAATAAAAGCTACAACCCAAATCCATGACATGCACTCCCTGTTCTGTGTAAACAGATTCTGAGCTGATCCTGTGTAACTGCTTGTAGCTGATGTGCCCAGGGCTGTACTTAGCTAACCTCTCTGCCTAGGAGCAGGTATATATTCCCATGGTTGCTATACTTTTCTAGTTTTCCTAAGTGTTTCAGGTGGGAGTTAGTACTGTTCGGTTTTAAAGTACTGTTAGGTTTTAAACTGCATGATATATATTAATCATCCTGTATTCCTTGCTGCAGGTGTTAGATTATTTCCTGCATTGTATTCTCAGGTTGCTGGTGTCCCACAGGTACCAGCCTACCTGGTGTGCTATGCTGCCATGTCTGCACCAAGTTCTTCAGGAAGTTGTTGGGAGCGACAAACTCTCCCATTCAACAGAATTGTTACGTTTGAAAGGGGAACGGAGGTGAGCTGCTGCATGTTCTGACACCTTGTGGGTACCTCTGTACATGGAAGGCTTTAGAAGTGGGTGACCCACTCATTCCCAACTTCTGCTTTTGAAATATGAATGTACGGAGAATATGTCTCTGAGTATACTGACAGCTGGAGATGGGCAGTGCAAGAAATGTTGGTGGAGCTCTAGAGACTTAGCAGAATCACACTGTGAGTCTGGGTTATTTAGAAGGTTGGGCAGGATGAGTTCTGGGTATTGACAGATAGTTTATGGTTTGTGTATAGCAGCTTGGCTTCCTGGACTGATTCACACACACAAAATCACACACACAGAGAATGGCAAGGGTTGGAAGGGACCTGTGTGGGTCATCTAGTCCAACCCCGTTGCCGAAGCAGGGTCACCTACAGCAGGCTGCACAGGACCTTGTCCAGGCGGGTCTTGAATAAGGAGACTCCACCACCTCCCTGGGCAGCCTGTTCCAGTGCTACGTCACCCTCAGAGGGAAGAAATTCTTCCTCATGTTCAGACGGAACTTCCTGTGCTTCAGTTTGTGCCTGTTGCCCCTTGTCCTGTCACTGGGCACCACTGAAAAGAGCTTGGCCCCATCCTCCTGACACCCACCCTTCTGATATTTATAAGCATTTATAAGGTCCCCTCTCAGCCTTCTCTTCTTCAGGCTGAACAAGCCCAGCTCCCTCAGCCTCTCCTCATAGGAGAGATGCTCCAGTCCCCTCACCATCCTCGTAGCCCTCCGCTGGACTCTCTCCAGTAGCTCCTCA
>Ga0065711_1027983_pt1 | contig 44464 bp, 26 predicted proteins | sample Hoacrofraction12_FD_59098 | JGI IMG/M metagenome (GOLD analysis project Ga0065711, IMG submission 59098) | Hoatzin crop microbial communities from Cojedes, Venezuela - Epithelial fraction 12 v2 (version 2) | ecosystem: Host-associated > Birds > Digestive system > Esophagus > Crop | place... | reverse complement strand
CCCGCCTGCTGTTAGTCTGTCTGTTTTCCTGTCACGTTAATCTCCGTCAGATTAACGTTGACTTTAAACTCTTTCAAGTCATTATGCCAAGTGAGCATGGCAGTAAATTCTTCCATATCAAGAGTGAGACAAATTATACTGTGCTGCATATTATGGCATAGTCCTACTAATTACTTAACTTGATAAATGTCTTCTGATAGGTTATATGGTTAATGAACAAAGATGTTAATTGCTCTTATCTGAAATAGCTACATTTGCAGGGGCGTTTTCTGGAGCCATGGATGTCTCCTAACAGAGATTTATTTCAAATCATCCATTGTTTTCAGCAGTTTCAGAGTCCATTACCCTTCAGCGTGCCAACTGAATAGTCTCCACCCTCATCCAAGTTGTGAGAGCAATCAATTCTTCCTACAGGTTATTCAGCAGGACTGAATCTTATTTGTGTATGGGAAACTTGTATGTAATATAGTATGCTCGTCATCCTGAGCTACAGCAGCATGGCTCGTTCTTAAGAGCAGCCAAGAGAGAAATAAGCACCTGGCAGGGGAAGAGCAAGGGTCTGGAATACCCCTGTTACCCCCACCATCTGGAGTATTTAATTGGGAAAATCATTCTCCATTGTTGTTGTGTTGGTGGGAGTTGTCAGTCTAAATAAGTTTTAATGCAAATAACCAACTCTATTTGTAGAATTCATCTTTTCTAGATGCTTTCTTTGGAAAACATGCAGCTGAAGATTTAATACATTGTTATATGAGTAAGTGTATACAGGCCTCATATTAGCAATGGACGTCATGTCTATTCTTTCCCTTTTAGTATTTCCCATGGAAACAAGTGGACAGATTTTTGCATTATTGAATAGTCTGCTGCTGCCGATTTTTCCCAGAAACACTAAAAGAAAACTAGCCTTACACATGAGCCTACATGTTCTTCCAGTTTTGGGAGCACTGGATTCCCCCAAGATTTGATTTATAGTAGGTTTTGGTGTGTGGCTATTCTGGTAGAAAGTTGTTTCAAAGCTGTATGATTTGTAAATCTTTATGGAACTAAAAAAGACGAAGTTCTCACTGAGGTTGAAACATACCTGATTTCCCAGCGGAGAAGTTGCATGTTTCTTTAGGAGGCTAAAGGGTAATGTGATGAGAAAAATGTTTCCTTGACTTAGGGTTTTTGTTTGTTATAACAAATTTCATTTTCATTTATGAGTCTCTTACAGTTTTCCAGAACATGTTCAACAGCAAACAACCAGAAGTTAAAACTGTAACTGTAAATCTGTAAGCTGACATATGTAGATTCTCTGGCCAGTTTTGTAAGTCAGGATTAATTTTGTCGAGTAAATGAGAAAAGTGCATTATCTTGCATTGTTTGATAGATTGCAGACTTTGCCGATAAATATGAATCTCCTTTCAGAAATGACAGCTATAAAAATAAGAATTATTCTTTTCTTAAATAAAGGCATTTTCAACCAAACTTTATTTATTACTGCTCAAAGATACTGTGGCTTTAGACTGTCTCATACCAATAATTAGACTGAAATATTCAGGTCCCCACTGCTCACTCCCTTCCCCATGAATTGCTGCCCTCTAAGTTACGTTAACATACTAGTTTCTGTTTCATCTTAGAAGTGAAGCTGAAGGAGCTAAAAAGTAATCTAGCAAAAGCTGGATGGGTTCCCTGATCTGCCTGATGCCACAGCCAGGCAAATATAGGTATGGGCAGAAGCAAAGTGGGTGGATGGAGGTGGGAATGCTGCTTAAGACTGATGTTGATGCCAGATGCTCCGTGGTGACCCACTGAGGATTGGTCTCAGTTTAGGTATTTTCAGATCTCTGAATCCACATTTCTGGTCTTGTGTGTTGTTCTAATTAGAATTTCCCATGGAGCGACCTGGGAGTGAGGATGCAGCTTCTGGGGGTGTGTGCAAGCAAGACCAGCTGGAGCATGAGAACGTGCAACACTTGCACTGCTTATTTATCGACCACAGTGATTCACCGTGATCGAAGTTCGCATACCTGAATGTCAAAATAACCATTTTTTTTAAGAGGAACCAGTGACTCAGGCTGTGGTTTTACCTCGGGCCGTTTCCTCATAAACGGCTGAACTGTGCTTGGTCTTGAGAAAACACCACCGGGGAGCACTGCTCCGTCCTCACATCTGTGTGTGCGCAGGGCTTAGGGAGGGGACGCCTTTGTGCAGGGCTGACCTTCAGCTCTTCAGTGCTGAGGTCGCTCTGTGAGGAGCACCGGAGCCTGGTGAGGTCCGGCAAGCCTCTGGTCCGAGGACAGCTCTATTTCACTGTTGCTTCAGAACATTTCTGCACAGCCCTGATGTGGGAGAATGGTCTTTAGTGCTTGACAGCATCTAGAAGGAGAATTTCAAGGAGCTCTATGCAGTGATAAATCACTTTGCTTTAGACTTTTGATTGCAAAACAGAGGTGAAACTTCCTTTAGCTGGTTCACTTCCTCCAATGTGGTGTTTTTAATGAAGACAGAAACAATGCATATGATGTTGCTTATAGGAATTAAAGTAGATTTGGGCTATTCATTTTTTGAGTAAGATAGCAAACAATTTTAGTACAGCTTTGTGTGTGGTATGGCTAGGTAGGAGGTATGGAAGTGGGATCCTATGAGTACTGTATAAACTACCCCCTTGACATAACGTTTTCATCTGGAGAGATTAACCATGTGTTTTATTTCGTGTTATGGTTTAAGTAGTCTTTCCATCCTTTGCAAACTGCAGAACTCTGTGTTCCTCTGTTCTCCTTAACAAGAAGGACTATCCTATGAGAAGAGGTTTATGCCTGGCACGAAATCACTTGTGTCTGGCTACAGAGCTATGACTGAGCTGGATGGATCAGTTGTCTTTAATGCTGTTTAAATGGACGGTTTAAGGTATAGAATAGGCTTCCCTTGGGAACAGATTCTGTGAGAATTCTTCAAATCCTCTTTGAAGTTAATAGAGGGTATTAAGGGCAGTCAGCACCTTCTGAATTTAAATTGCTTTGATTCATTTCATTTTATATTTGTGTCGGCTGGCTCTGGATTTCTCCCTTCTCCAGTCTTTCAGAGCATGTTTTTGATAACTTTGCCTCCTGAGCATACTAGATTTTCTGCTGGCTGTTTTCATATTTTTCCCTGAGTGTTGTAATGCTGATTACTGAAGGATCTTGGGCCTTTGGCTTCCTGTGAGAACGAGATAATTACTCTCCAGTAGGCAACGCATGACGTACAGTATCAGCGTTAAGCCACTGGGATTCCAGTCACTAGTGTAGAACAATATTGTGGGTAAATGAATAAGCAGAAGTTTATCATACTTCCTGCATAACAAGGTTTTCGTTAAAGAGACAGCGAAAATTGTTATCAGCGAGGCCTGGTGTAAAAGGAACACTGCCGCAACAAATGTTACTGAAAAAGATACTAAAGTTCAGTTCTCTGGCTTGCTGGGCTTTGCTTGCTGAAAAGGCGATGGAGTTTTTGTAGCAGCAAAGGTAGATGACAGGGCCATCATTGCATTTTGTCGGATGATGTTTATGGCCTTATGAACATGTATGAAGTGTATAACTTCAAAGTACGATTTCCAGATGCACTACCTACTTATGGAAGAAAGTGGTAGCAATTAGGAGTAGAGATGTTCCAAATGCAATTTGGTTATTTCACACTCGCCCCCAGGAATCCTGTGCTGTGATTTTAGGAGTTGGCCCTGTTTGACCCTGAAACAGATGTGGTTTCTCCCTTGCCTTCTTTATTTCAATACTGTCAGTTAAAAATAACTTATGTATTGGGCACAGTGGGAGTAAGTTTGAGAAGTCTGAGTTATATGTAAACCAGTAATAGTGAGAAGATAATTCATAAATGTGATGAGCTCTATTCTCTTGCAAGACATGGCCAACCCAAGAGTTTATCCACGTGGTGGGATTAATCATATCTGAATCAAAATAGTTTCTCTGCCATAGCAACACTGATCGGTTTGCTTACACTGTAGCAAGGCGAAATAAATGATGTCTTTGAGGACCTCTGTTAAATACTCAAATTACTTAAACAACATGAAATCGCATAAAGTACGGTGTATGTACGCATACTCAATAGATACACGGCTATATGTCAATGTATTTGTGTTGAGGACGTAATTTTACTTGTGCTTGTGTATATACACATGTATTTCAGCTTATCTCAGAGATAATTATACTTCTGTAATGCCAAAGAATTGTGGGGATACTAGTAAGGAGTTTCATGTTTGTTTGTTTCCTTGCTACTGTCAATTTATGTTGTAGATGTAATTGCAAAGCATGGTTACTTATTTATGTTTGTTACTTTCACTTTAAACTGGGCATCAGCAGTCTGTACAGGAACCCAGTAGTTCCATATAAGCTGAGATGAGTATATTGATTGCTCTGCTTTTGCTTGAGTCTAAAAGCTGAGGCCTGAATCTTTGGAGCCCCAAGAACCACTGTCAAATGTAGCAGTCTAGATTTTGATGATGTGCTTGATCAACCGTGCAGCCAGGGAGAACAACAGGAATGTGTGGAATAAAACTACCTTATTATAGTACACTACAGTTCTGTCTGTGTGACTGAGATGCTGCTTCATACATTGGTAGCACCTGCATGGCCAGACACACTCCCCCCCGCCCAGCTCAGCTCAACTTGATGTTAGGTTCCATTGATTTTGGGTCCAGAACAAATGGAGTTTGACATTTTTGTATTTCAGGCACCTAGATCTGGCCTGGTTTTGTTTTTATGTGAGTGGTCTTAACACTTGAACGAGTTGGTGGAAGATCTCTCTGTTGAATGGCCTGTGTAGGAATTTTGCTTTCCAATTAGATAATTTTGCAGATGTTTTCAACACCAAGAGTAATTTTGGTAGTGCTGTTCTTACTTTGAAACTGTGAAACTTCTGATGACTAAGTAAACATTTGTTCCCCCTCTCCTTTGTTTTCTTTCAGCCAACTGGGTACATGGAAAACTCCATTTCCTACAGTGCTATTGAAGATGTTCAACTGCTCTCCTGGGAGAATGCCCCTAAGTACTGTTTACAGCTCACGATCCCGGGGGGTACTGTCTTACTGCAGGTACAGTAAACAGAATTACCGTTTTTTTTCTCTCTTACTATGAATCTTCTTTAACTTCTGTTTGTTGTGCATGAAATCTTAATTAGAGGGACTCAGAAAAGGCAGAGAACTCAGTGCTGTTAAATTATCTAACCACCAGAAAATTTGCTCAGGGTGATAGCTCTGAAACTCTTCATATTATTTGATGGTCAGAATGGAAATTTTGGGCCACAGTGATTCTTCTTGATGATTTTGTGCATCAAAATAGTGCCCTGTGGAAAGGCATGTTGATGTGGACCTGGAACAATTGTATTTTTACACGTAGTCCTATTCTTGTACATAACAAGTTATAAATTTCATCCTTCAATTCATATAGGAAACCTACAACTTGCACTGGAACTGACAGGTACCTTTTTATAAACATATTCTATCTTCTTCACTGGGGGATTTCAGTGTATTTGTATGGATATCTACATATGCTAGTTCTCCAAGTGTTGTTTTCAAACAGAATACACTTTCTTTTCGTTATTCCAGATTTCCTCATCCACTTGTGAGGCTTTGTAGGACTCCTTAGGTCATTGTGAGTTTTAGTGACAGAAAAGCACTCCACAGTACAAAGCTTTGGAATTACTTTAGAGTAGGAAAAGAAAAGCAACCCAGCTGCCTGGCCCCCAACAACTTTGAACAATCATGACTTGAAAAAGACTGAATTGACTCCAGCTTAACTCTTACCATAGTTGTCAATATTGTTTCAAAGACAATTTGTTACCTGTTGCCCTTTGGGAATTTACTTTTGCAGCTGAATATACAGCCATGACTATTGAGTATATGTGTTTCTGGTAGGTAGGACTGTAAACAGACTGGGTGAGAGACTTCTGCAGAAGATGTGAAAAGATCGGTTTAAACTGTGGACAACTCACAAAAAATTAAAAAGGATATTTTTTCTGGAAAGAGTATGAACAACTTCAAAGGATTGATCATAATAAGAGCTTGTGTATTTGGATGCGTACACACACACTGATTTTAACTGTACCACTTTTGCACAAAATGTAGTCCAGTAGGTAAACAGATGGGAACGTACTGACTGATACACTAAGGAGTGTGAGAACCATTATTTGCTGGATCGTTTGTCCATGAGACTCATGGTACACAGTGCACTTGATCCATGGTGCACAGTCCAGCATTTGGAATAGACTAGACTATTTCAGTTGGAAGAGGCCTACAGTGATCATCTGGTCCAACTGCCTGACCAATTCGGGGCTGACAAAATGTTAAAGCATGTTAAGGGCATTGGCCAAACACCTGTTAAACACTGGCAGGGTTGGGGCATTGACCACCTCTCTAGGAAGCCTGTTCCAGTGTTTTACCACCCTCTTGGTAAAGAAATGCTTCCTGATGTCCACTCTAAACCTCCCCTGGTGCAGCTTTGAGCCATTCCCACGCATCCTGTTACTGGATACCAGGGAGAAGAGCTCAGCACCTCCCTCTCCCCTTCGCCTCCTCAGGAAGCTATAGAAAGCCATGAGGTCGCCCCTGAGCCTCCTTTTCTCCAAACTGGACAAACCCAAAGTCCTTAGTCACTTCTCACAGGACATTCCCTCCAGAAGGAATTTCATTATTTGTTGGTGGTGTGAACTGTTTGATGAAGCTCCTGTAGGGCCACAAAGTATGTGGCACCATCTGCATCCAGGGAGGGTTTAATCAAAACTCTTCTGAAATGGCTCTACCTGCAGACCATGAGAAAAATAACGCAAGCGATATCATTCAGTAACCCAAGGCTAGGTGCCAAGCTAGTCCGTGTTTTCCGTTCTGTAGAGACATGGAACAGCAAGGTTGACTCTTGAGTTGGGAAACCAATGTAACTAACACTAGGTCGTGCTAATATTAGGTCCAGCCAGGTCCAGCTCTCCTTTGCCTGCATTTCAGACAGGCTGACAGGCCTGTCCGTATGCCGAGCTGTTTACCAGCAGCTCGGAGAACACAGTACCTGACTTCAGCCCTCCACGTGGTTCCTGTGTTTGGGGTTTGGGATGGTTTTGGAATGTCACAAAAATATCATGAGGTTTTGATGATTTTCAACATAGCAAATACACTTTCACTCTGAAATGGTTAGAGGTGTACAGGGAAACATTCATGGCCACATCCTTTGTGGAATATATTTGTGGAGCTCCCTTTCATTTACTCCACTGCTGTAATCCTGGGGCTTTGCAGCCCTGTCAAAGGGAGCTGCAGCCATTCCTCCATTTTGATCTGAAAATGGTGCAGCTGAGAAAGTTTGGGATGGCCTGAGAACATTTAACTTTGCGGACTCTCCTGGTGCATATGTGGCATCTGCATGTCTTTTCACATGTCTTTGAAGCACAGGTATGTGTCCCATTTGCACACGGAGCATACGTACATGCCTCCGCTCGATGCCTAGCAAATTTCTGTGGCTCAAAATGACTTACCGATTTTAGGCGTTACTGGGGAGTGTACAGAGTCTGAATTTCAGACAGGCTCCTGCAAGTCCACCCAAGTCCTGATTCTGTGGTTTGAAAAGCCTCTACTGTGCGTGACATTGGGGAAGGCAGGAAAACGAGCCATGGTTTCCCAACAGCTAGATTAGAGTCCTCGTCATTGACAAAATCTGCCTTGCCTAATCCGTTAATTGAATTAATTAGAAAGAAACTAATTTGTCAAGTTGGATGATTTTGATTTTTTTTTTTCTTGTGATAATATTGACTCTGTTTTTTCCACAAATTTCCTTAGTGGCGCTAGCATTTATGTTTATATCTGTTTCAACAGCTAGAATAGTTGCATATACTGCCTTTCCAAAATCCATTTCTAAGTCTTTATTCTATAGTTTATTGTAGCTGCCTTTATGGGCCTGCTCAATAGGAAACAAGATAAAGTTTGAACCCACAGCTCCCTGCTGTTTGAAGGAAATTAGTAGGGCATGCAGACTTTAATCTGGAGCAGCCTGCCATTTGTTTCTTTAAAAAAAACCCCAACAAACCAAAGACACAAATAATTACATTTGTGAGAAAATAACATCTTAGAGTGGACGCTTTGGTATTTTCTTTTAAAAGATCAGTGCCTTTATGTAACCTTCTAGGAACTGATAAAAAAGTGAAGTGAGCTGGGCTTCTTTTGTGTTCGTTGCTGACTGGCTGAGCAGACAGGATCAGATTACATTATAATTCTATGGGAATTTCAACATAATAGAAAATGAAAACTTTAAAAATGTTTGTAGTATGACTTGGTCCCTGGTAGTATCTTGATTCATCAAATGTGGCCAGATCAGGGAACGTATAAAAATAGATTTCCCTTATACAGTTGTAAAGCATATTTCCAAATCCAAAACAGGACTAGAAGTTATGATTAGTATAGTTAAGAAATCAAGACGCAAAACTATTAGATTTATCTAGTAGTCGAGTTCAGCAGAAATTCTCTGGTATACGTGACAAAGAGTCTGAGTATCCAAAAGGCATGTTCACTCAGGTGCTGGGAAGCAGAGATGCTGAGAAATTAGCCCTTGCATACTTCAGTTATTTCCAGATTTCTGACACCCTTCAGTACATTTATGGGAAATTGGGACTTCCGATCTTTTAGAAGACCGTTCTGCCCTGCCAGTCTGAGCAGCGTTCCGCTCTGATGTAATGTCCAGCTCTGGTATCAGGAAGTGTATGATAGTGGAACAAGTAAAACTAGTCCAAAACATGTTCCCAGTCCTGTTTCTTCTGAAACGCACTTGAGTGAAAGCTGTTGGTTGTTTGTTTGGTTTTTTTTTTTTTAAAGACTTGATCTAAATGAGATTTTATATATATTTTTATATATATATATATATATATAAATGTTTATGTGAACTGTTTTGACTACCCCCCAATTTATTTAAATTTCAATTTTATAATTTGATTCATGTTTTTGCACATGCTGTATTGTGAAGTCTTTAATATTACGGGATGCTATCGACATGGTTTGACATGAAATGAAGCATTTTAGTAGTTCTGAATCACAGACTTTCCTGATTTTTCACTTTGCAGAAACATTTAAAAGTCCAACTTCTGCTTCACTGATCTCAAGCAAATTTTGGACAACTGGCATTTCCCTCAGATGTAAATTAATTTCCAGCAATCCTTGTGGGAGGATGTCAGCATGTGGTGTTAGAGCATCCTTCATGTATTTGTCTGTGTTAGGCATGATAAATGCCACAAGAGAGTCCGAGTCCGTGTTCAAGTTCTCATCCCCCCCCTCTGCTGTCACCAAGGTCTATTTCTGGCCTATTACTGCACAGTAATGAGTCAGAGAAGGAAGAGTGCCATTACCTTTCCTTACATCATCCTGATGTCCTCCCATAGCAATACTGACCCATCCCAACCTATTTTAACACACGAAATCTGACAAGCGGCGCCGGAGGTGATGCAGCTCCACTTAGGAAATCGGATCATGGTAACAGGACGTGTCTACCTGGGTTTCAGAGGAGGATTTGGTTCTCTGGCAGAAAACAGCCTGGGCTGGGATCGCATCAAAAGGTCATCTTTGTGTGTGTGCTTCCCACTCCATGTTTGTTGTATAAGGATGACTGTCTGAGCACAGGCGTGTTTCACGGCCCAGCCTTCGGGGATTCTGGTCGTCCCGTGTCGGAGTCACGGGCAGTCAGTTTGCTAGACGTGCTGAGGTCTGGTGTCTGCTTTCCTCCTGCCAAATGATGTGGTCCCTGGTTCTTCTGATGAGCAGCAATCAACTCTGGTAGTTTTTTTTCTTTCCTACAGTTGGAATAGCAGGTGTGAAAGGAGGTGCTGCTGAAGCAGGCTCATAGGCCACAAGCTCTTTAGGCCAGGAAATAGGAGCTAAATTTAGCCTTTGAAGAAGTGTGAGCTCTTTAGCATCAGTAATAGCTGGGCCTCCTTGTGCTGGGCTAAGCTTCTGCTCTTCTGCTTTCTGTTCATAAAGCACAAAGTGCGATTATGGTATTGTGCAGATGATTATGAAAAGGATGCTGCTGTTGATAATGAAATAACTGGAATAACCTTCTGAAGGAGATTGAAAAAAACCTTACAGTATAGATTCACAAGCTGCTTAGCACCAAATGTAGAAAAGAGTCCCGGGAAAAAGGCTTTGGTATTTCAGTCATGACAGGACTGCCTGCTTGCCTGTGGTGTCCTTTCTTTCGAATGGGTCCTAAATGCCTTAAAGCTGTCGCTTCCATCCCTACCACTAGTGTTGTTTTTATTCGTTTCTTGGCAATCAAGTGTAGTCAGAAGGAAAAACAAACAGAAAAAGCCTTGACAAGCACAACAGTCACCCATTCAGCACAGTGCTTGAGCACACTGTTTTTCCTGGGGAGTCCCCATACTAAACCGTTCCACTAGATTTTTTGGGAATGTTTTATTTTAGTCTCCTCAGAGAACCTGGCTTTTGTTCTGAGTCCAGCTGATGTTGCCAGTGTGGAGACGTCATGCAAGGACCAGAATCCAGCAGAGACAGGGAACATTTTCTGGAGGAAAACAGCATTTCTAGCAATCACTAGCAACTCTGTACCTGGAGTTAAGGCAGAAGAGCGGCAGATTTCACTTGCAGGCCTGCCCATGTCGTGGAGGTGCAGCGCTGGGATGTGCATCAGCAATATAAAGGTTTTGCACAGTGTGCATACGGTGGGGGTTCGGCATCCTGCAACCCTGAGCTGCTCTGCTGTTCTGTGGCTAATAATAAATTGATGCAGAGAAGCCGGCAATATTTTACATGTCACAGCAATGAGTATCAGCTGGAGAAATGCATGAGAAAACCCCATCCTCCTGACCAGAGAGCAAGCGAGGGAGAGAAACACAGAATAAAACTAGGAAGAGTTAAAAACAGAATCTGGAGCATCAAATCCCACCTATTGTCACATCTTTTCAGGTGGCAAAACCCCTTAGGGAGGGTATGTGTGAAGGATGCTGTTGTAAGGAAAAATCTGGGAAATTTTTGCTATGAGGACGAGCCTGTTCTTGTATTCTTCTGAGTAACACACATGCTAGTAAAAAGGGATGCCGTAGGGCTAACTTACTGTTAGAGGAACTTGGTAGCATGGCATGTGCAGTGTGGTGGAAATGAGAAGTTTTCTGCTGTTTTCCTGTAGATGTATTGCTATCAGTGGAGCCGTGGGTATTTATCTTAGCTAAAGGTCTTCACCATCATTTCCGGAGTGGTCGGTTTCTTGCAGAGTTTCAGGTGTTGATTCTCTGCAGCATGCAGGTTCCTATTTTGTCTCCTCCTTGCCTGGGTGGAAATTACTGGCTTTTCCTCTCTGACTGAACATTTACACCCCAAAAACTAGAATATAAAATCCTTCAGAATACAGTTGCAGGATCAACTCATCTTAAAAACAAACCAAAACTGTCTACAGTAGGCATTCTGAAAGTAGATATTCTTCCTCCTCATTGGAATAATAAATAATCTACAAGAAGTTTAAATCTTGCACCCTCTAAGAGTCTTACTGCCACATTTACTGTTTTCTAAAGTACTTTTCTACTACGGTGAGGCTGTGCAAAGACAGTGGGAGGCCTTGATTATGCAAGAAGCTCCAATCAGTTGGACCATGTGCCACCCACAACCCTGCTAAAGCTACTGCACTTGAGAACAAAATTCTGAGCAGAATTGGAGCTTAAACATACCAAACACACAGGGGGGCCAAACTATTATTTTACATGGATAGGTTATAAAATCTCCATTGTGCTTAATTCCTATCTCATTGACTATTTGACAAAATAGTCCAGCAAAACATTTCCAGGTTTAATCTTTTTTTTAAGTTGGAAATATAGCTGTAAGATTAGTGGTGTAGAACCGGACCCACCACGTGGGCAAGGCTGAAGGTAAGAAAAACTTTCCCTGTGCGGTCAGAATGCCTAAGGAAAGCCTGTTTTAAAGTCTTTTGTGTCTCGATTTCTCCTCTTTATTGTACCCTAGAGCTGAGTAAATATAGTAGGTTATGCCCTCAGCGGGAGTGAAAAAATGTAGGTGTCACTTCCTGGGAAGTGGTGACATCAGTGCAGAAGTGCTGGGCTCCAGGAATGCACATCAGATAAAAATGTATGTGTGTGTGCGCAGCCCCTGTCAATGAATGGTAGTTCCCTCCGCTGCCTTACGCTTCGGTGCTTGTTGCTCCAAACTTCAGAAATGTTATGCACAATAACCTGTACGCTTGACTAAATCAGTGTGTGCAGAGGTGGCCGTCGGCCATGTCATCCCGGCATGCTGTGAAGCTCCCAGGTTGTTTGGTGAGAGAAAGATTCCCTGTAGTTCCTTTCTCAGTGTAAGTTTGACTTACAGACTTGTAAGAGGAGGGAGGAACAGGGGATGCTGTGCAAGAGCGAGCTCTTTGTTGTCCTCTGCAAAAGATCCGACGTTTCCTCCGCTTCGGTGTGGTTTTGCAGCTTGCTAGAGTCAGGCAGGCGGAAGGCTGCGCTGGAAGGATTAGTCTCTGCTGCCTGGGAGAAGTGGGGAATGCTGGTGTCAGACAGCTCCATCCAGATAAGAGTGGCTGGGTGAAATGCATTCGGTCTATCTGTGTTGAACACTGTGGAAAGAGTGCTGGTGAAATGACTGTTGACTTTCCAAGTTCCTCCTACCATTGAGTCCTGATCATTAATAGAAGTGTGAGGATTCCCTAAAGGTTTGTTTTTTCCACTTTTATGTTCACTTTGCTGTCTTTGTTTTCCTTGAAAGCGGTCTTGAAAGACAGCACGAGCTCTGAGGGTTTCTCGTTATAAGGTGGTTCAAACTACTAACCTAGATTCAGATGCCAGTTTTCTTGGTCACTTCTCCTCTATGATAACTAACGCCACGGGTGGACAGTGCTTGATCCCACACTTGGAGCCTGGTCGCTTTGCAAATTTTACTTGTTAAATGCTTTTTGTGTATGGCTGCTGTCAAGTTAAACAAGTCTTTCCTCTGCCAATTTTTGTTTTGCCTTTTATAACACTCTTTGTTTCTTTTCTCCTCCAGTATTTGCAGTCCAGTTGTGTCTCTACCTCTGCCTGATGCTATTGTCTTCATGAGTAGTTTCTGTCATCCAGTTTATGTAAGGCTCCAGTCGGTTGCACAGTCTATCTACACCTAGTATTTTCTAACTATTTGTAGTGGTCTTACAATCTGTAGCTGCTGACATCCCCAAAGTAGGAGAATAATTAACAGTTCTCAACAGTTCCAATCAGGGCTTTAGTATTTGCTCTTACTTTAGACCTCAGTGTGATTTTGGTTCAAGTCATGTAACGGTCAGACTAGGGACTGAATCAGGTTGGCGTTTTGCCTATTCGAGAGAAGTACTTAATCTCCCTGGAATATTTTGGATTTTATCAATTCAAATAACAGTATCTTAGTTTGTGTAGCTCCTGTATACTCAATCTGCATATGGTTGTTTTTAAGGAAGTAATGGATGTGTAACTTGTAAGATTATTGGTGCTGTTGCTTAGTGTACGTGCTCAAGCCTACAAAAACTTTCCGTTTTACTTATTCTCTAAAGGGCTTTGATGGCAGCATTTGAAATGAAGTTTTTTTTGTTTCCCTCTATGAAACAGTTTTCTCCTTTAAAAAAAAAAAAAAGAAAAGAAAAATGGTTCAATTTGAAATTGAATCTTTCAAAGAAATAAATCTGGTGGGTTTTTAAAGCATTTTGTCTGGACAAAGATAAGAAATATCTAAGCATATGTCCTTCATACCTTTTAAATTATGTTAATGTTCTTCAGGATTTTTGTGGAAATTTATTTTTGATGTTTTATTATATTAAAATATAGTGTGAAGTGTATTGAATTGAAATTCAATCCTGTAACATATAGGTAAAAGGTCTATTTTATTGTATGTTATAATGCACACAGAAACATAAAATACTGTGTAGATAACAGAAAGAAAATTATTAAATAATGGCAAACCAAAATGTCCTGAAGATCTGCGCTCTGAATGTTTTAACATGTTTTCATTGCATGCAAAGAAAAAATAAGAAAAAAGAATAGGAAATTATGCTTTTGGTTGCCATTTGTAGCAAATTATTACTCTGGTATGTCGGAATTCTTCGTGAAGTGGAAAATTTGTTTTTGATAAACTCTGTAATCAGCCAGGATTATTTGTGATAGATTTATTCCTCTTTATTGCCTAGAGATCTACTGCAGGAGCAATTGATTTTCATTAATATATAAATAAATAATAAGTTATACGTACATAGAAGAGCATTACTCCCATTTAATTCAGAGAAATCGGTCCAAATTTCTATCACCGAGACATCAATATCTGACCTTGAGATTGGCCACGGTTGTGGTAACCACGCAACATTTTTACTTCTGGTATTCTTGCCATTATCAGTGAACTGCACCAGAGTCAGGAAGTGAATTTCATTCTGTGGTGTGGATTTTGAATACTTACCTGAAAAGGTTTTGGGGAGTGAAATTTGTTTAATGATGCTTTAATTTGCAAGAAGTATGTGGGTTTTAGCTGGTGAAGAACCTCACCTTTTTTTTTAATGTGGATTTATAGGCTATCCTGTAATTTTCACTGATTGTGTAAAACGTTTTGACTTGTAAGTAAAAATTGCCCGTTGGCAGTGAGGAGAGAGAGTTGGAAAAGCCAAAGGGCATCTCTACCCATTCAAATATTTCAAACTTATGTCACCTTGTTAAGGCATGCATATTTACGTCACTGTAGATGCTTTTATATTTTTTGATACTGAGCCTTTTGACCTTTGGGAGTGTTGAACTATTCCTTCATTGGCTACGAACCTGGCTTCACACTGAGAATTTCTGGCAGCTCTGCTTAATACGGACAAAAACGGGTGATCGCTGGGAGTGATTATTGCAACATTTGTGCCGTTGCTGCAGACAGTCTGTGCGTGTATCTGCACGTCTGCGTGTGTTACGCTTTTCACTCTGTTTTAATATCGCTGAAAGAGCTGAGGCGTTATTCGAATCACTTTGGGGCCAGCTGAGGAACGGGACAAGAAGGGCAACTGGAGTATGGAAAAAACCCACCCCTCCTAGTAAAATGTCAGCCTGTCTTCTTACTTGGCTCCCGATGATTAATAGCAGAGGCAAATGTCCCACAGACATGAAATATCTGACCAAAACCTGATGGAAATCCGGGAGGATTTTTCACAGTCTTTGGGCTGGACACCGTTTCATAGGAGGTTAAGGTTTTGGTTCAGTATTTTACATTTGCAACAAGGTCTTCGTGTCACTGCTTTCTGTGAAAATAAACTTGTTATAATATAAAGTTGTTGCTTTGAGCTAAGCTTTGAGCAAAGAGTTTGAGGTTGAGGTTAGCCCAGGTCATGAAGTTCAGAAGAATACAGTGAGGGCAGCCTTACTGGTTTTAGGGCACACATGGGCGATTTGCTTAGTTTTGGCTGGGTGATCTGAAACACTGGTAGAAACTAATTATTCTGTTTGTAACTTTTGTTTGTTGCAGGCTGCAAACAGTTACCTGAGGGATCAGTGGTTCCATTCTTTGCAGTGGAAGGTAAGTTCTACAGTTCCCTGTCTTCCTCATCTGCCTGAGAATACTTTTTAGCTTTCCCCATTACTTCATTGTAAGAGCCCCTAATGGGTAAAGTCTTTTTCTTACAGAAACCGTGAACGAGAACATGTATGCGATTTCAACTTGTTTATATCGTGAATGAAGTGAACAAAGTAACTTGTTACACAGCACAGCTTTATCGATGTGTGATTGGCTTCAAAAAGTAGATAGCCAGTAAATTCACAGTTAAACAGTACAGAGGTTGGATGGTTTTGGTTTTGTACTATGAAGTGTAATACGTTACAGAATGACTACAGCCTAATCATATGCTCTGGGTTCCTGGGACACTTTGGTTTTTTGTTTGGTTGTTTTCTTTCTTTTTCTGAGAAACTAGGGAGAAAGAGCATCTTTTAGAGTCGCTTACTGTAAGTAGCATCAATCTGTTATGCATCAGGCTGTGTTTATGCTTTGGAATCCTTTGGATTTAAAGGCAGGTTCCATTTCAGAGCTCTCAAGCCCTTTCTCATTTTCAGTGGGAACAATGGACAGATTGCCCTGAGCAGGGAAATTGGATCACAGTGACAACATTGTCTGTCAAAAGCAGGACATTCCTCATTGAAAACTCTGGCTGCTGACCTTTGGATGGAATCTGTATGGATCTTTGATGCAGCTGGAAACAAGTTTTGGCTAGATACCGAGTATGGTTGTCCTCTCTTGTCTTGCGGTGGGCAACACAAGCAGTAGCTTTTCAGCTCAGGACTTGTCTTCAGGAGGATTTCAGTGGAGTCAGCCAGGTTGGCTGTGTAGCTTATCAAGATTTTGGTGTGCTGACAGCAACCACATGTGAAAATATAAGGAAGTCCCTCCCACCAAGCTGGCTTTGTAGGTGTGTGTGATAGTTGCAAAATAGTTGTGTGGCAAAATTACAGTATTGGTGTGCTTTGTATAGCGATCAGCATCTGGCAGAATCATATTCTGAGCGGATCCAGGCTCTTATCAGTAAGAGCCAAGTGTTGAGATCTCCTTTTCCAGACCACTGGCATATTCTCCAGCCTGTTACCCTGATTGCCTAAATGAGCGTGGGACAGTAGTGCTGATAGCAGAAGGCTGGGCTGTGGTGTGGCACTTTATTTTGGCCTCTTGACAGTATCATTAACACAATGCCTAGCCAGTCTTGCTTTCTTTGCAACTCCTGGGGGTAACAAAGAGCTTAAAGCGTGCAGAGACAGTATCTCCTCGTGGCTGTTATTTTCCCTCCTGCTTTGGCAGGCAAGGATGATCAGAGAAAGCATGGGCAGAAATGATGATGGAATTTCTTCTCCTACCTCGCCCCCAGCCAGGATGGCTGTGGTACTAATCTGCTGGTGTCATGTGCCTTCTTCGCTCCTGCAGTGACAGGAAAATCGGGGTCGGAGGTGCAACTCTGGAAAAAAAAATGTAAGGCATGGTAACGATGCAACCTGGCTCCCCAACCCACCCCATCAATTAAATTATGTTTGAAACAAACAAAAAAAAAGCCTAAACAGAGTAACCTGGCTTGTTCACATGCCTTTTGGTCATGGAGAGGGAGCTTTGCTCTGTGGGAGTTGTTTTTAAAGGAGTATTTCTTAAACTTTCCAATGCTTCTGACCAAGCCTCTCATTTTGGGAAACTCTGAGTAATTTAACTCATTGCAAAGGAGAATTTATTTTTGCTTCCTTGCTTCCCTCCCCACCCCCATTAAGTTCATTTCTGAAAAACAAGTAAAACATTATCTTGATTTGAAAGACCTTCCCTTTACCAAGAATAGCAAGTAGCTTTTTCCCATAAGAACAGTGACAGGGTTTAGTTGCTGCCCAGGTACTTTGCACTGACAAATTCCTCTTTTGTAAAACGGAGGTAGTTTTGATGGGTTTTGTTGCCTAATAGTTCAGAGGAAGAGCACCTGGTAACTTTCTGCTCTTTACTTTGGTTGTTGTTTGACAGGTTTAAGTAAGATCACAACAGAACTAAGGCGCAAGACAAGCAGTGTGTCTAGAAGGAGAGAGGAGGAGTGCAGTTATGTGGTCTACCTCGGTGAAGTTTATCGTTTTACTAGCACCATAGCCTATGACTGCAAGAGCCAGGCGCCAGGGTTCATCTCAGTCCATAATTTGTATGGTTTGATGATTAAACAGGTAGTGAGGGAACCCACAAAAAAACAGGAAACCTATTCTTCTGGAATGGGCCATTTACACAAAGCACCAGCTGGCAGAGAGATCGCCGCAGCTGTATTGTAATTGGGTGGTTGTGCTGATGAATGATATATTTGTCCAGTGGTCTTCCAAATAATAGGTCAAAACATTTCTGCGGGCACGTGGAACATAGATGCAAACTGGTGCAGATAGCTGAAGCAGTTATTCAGGGGAAAACGTTCAACAGAGATGAACTTGCTATTGTTTGTACTCATGCGGTGGAAGCATTTAGGGGGTCCAGCTGAACCCAGAGCCCCACTGTACTAGGCACTACATGTAAGTGGAGTGGGAGACCTTCACTTCCCCTGCCCTGCCCAAACAAGGCTAGAGGAGCCCATTTTACAGATGACTAACTGATATTCTGAGAGTTTCCAGCAGTGGGGATTGCCGCCCTTGATCTTAAAACAGGAATACTTAAATTACAATTGTGGGAGAAGATTAATATTCTGTCAGTATCCTTCTGGCTCCTTTTCCTGTGCTTCAAGCCTTGGGAGTCAGATGCTGCATGTAATCTGAGCTCTCTGGAAAATGGATAGGTCCAGCAAATAGCTGCGTTGTTAAATATTTGGGGAAGCTCTTTAGGTTCAGACACATGCTGGTTTTCCTTTGGTCTTGTATGAAGGTGCTAAAGTCTGTGAGAGAGCTTTTGTGTGGTGCAGTTTTAAGGATTAACATGCTGTGGGAATTCAATTTGCCAGCCAGCACCCTGGAAATAATTTTTGTTCCAGAGACAAACATTGAAATAAAAATCAAGAATAATTCCTTTCTGCAGCCCAGAGAATAATAAAAGAGATGCTGCAGATAAACAGGAATAAAAGAAAACCAAACACATAATTATCTATGTTTTAGATCCAGCTCCAAGAGGTTTTATGTGTCATCCAACTAACTAGCTATGAAGATGCTTACACAGCTTTTTAGATGCGACTTGCTCCTTGAATACTGTGCTCACTGGCGAAAGCATGGATGTAGAAATAGGTTGTTCCTTATGTAGTCATTTTCTCTTTGGGTTTTTCAGTTCAAACCCTCCCACTAAGGGTTACTCATAATTCCTCATTTAATCTGGAAATCCTGAAAGATTATTGGCCACCTCAGCCTATTTTTAGAAACTGCGATTTCCTTCAAGGTACAGGTAAGCTAAGCTGTCCAGAGAATAAACAGAACATGTTAACATGGGTCAGGACCCTCAGACATAAACAGATCATTAAGCCATTGTGTAAGGAATGCTCCTTTCAACTGAGGAGGTTGGGTTGGAACCAGGATACGTAATCTTTGGTATTTGGAAGCTGAGAAGTTCTAACAGTGTATCAGTAGAGATGGCAGCCCTTTCTGTGAACATACAAAAGAGAGTAACACATGCAGTTCATTGCCCTTTCTGGATCTAGGCTAGATGCAGTGGTAACCGACCACTTCTGTGCGGGATGAACACAGCTAAGCTTGTCTTCAGACTAGTAATTTTGGGACACACACAAATAAGCAAATATGTATCCTTGGCATTTTCCCAGACAGTATCCATCTGCTTTGTTGCTTGTTTATTTCTTACCATCTCTGGGCTAAGGACTTTCTGTATATTTGTACAGTGCCCAGCACATAGAGGTACCAAGCTCTGTAGAAAACATTGGACCCTGCTACACCAAATGCTTAAATTATTAGTCATTAAAAGATCCACTTGACTAATTTAGTACCATGGTGTGCTTGAATTAAAAAAGACATCGGTGAGGTCTTCTCCAGGGGTCTTTAAGTCTTCTCTTGCAATACGGAGTGCAGGTATAGATTTACCTTTGTTGGAGGGAATACACCCAAAGGTTACACAGGGCATGTTGCACTGTTTAGCGTGCTTGACAGTAAACTCTGAGCACCGCCCTCGTTGTGGGATGTGGGTTCCTTGTGTTTTCTGGTTAGCTGAATGATGCAGCAATGAAACATGTCAGTTGACGGCCTTTGGGGGAATGTCCTGAATTGACACAATACGGAAAGAACAGGCCTAGATCCCCAGTAAAGCGTGAAGCATGACTCAAGCTGAGCTTTGTGCGCCTCTGGCCGGGATCTTCTAGAAAGGCTTGCCTATACCTGGTCTTTCCTACTGATGCTGTTAACCAGTCCTCAGCTGTCCCCTAATGAGCAGTGCTGCTTGGGTTAGGGGTTTACCCGTCTGTTAGCATGGACAATGCAAATATGTAAATTGTGGAATTGTTTAGGTTAGAAAGGACCTTTGGACATCATCTGGTCCTCTCCCCACCCACGCTGCCCTTTTCCTCAGTGAGTGCAGGTATACCTGAAGTTGTACGAGGTTGCTGAGATCCTGCAAAGCCAAGCTATGAAGCCCCAGACCAGGCACAGTATTCGCATGTGGTCTCCCAGGTGCTGAGCAGAGGGGGGCAGTCACCTTCCTCATCCTGCTGTCTGTGCTCGTGCTCCTGCAGCCCACCATGCGTATGCACCCCTGACTTACAGTCAGAAATCACATTACCTTTGTGTTAAAATTATTTTTCTCCACAGACACCATGTTTTGATTCCCATGGATCGAGAAACTGGAATGATGCTGTCATTTGGGATTTGCAAACATTTTGCATTGAATGCTAAACCAAGTAATGTTGGCCTTCATTCAAAAACTTTAATTTTGGATTAATATTTGCCTGGTTCTCATAGGGATTGTTGTTATCTTTGTCTTCAGGAAATAGATACTTCCATGCACAAGCAGTCCTATTAATTGCAAAGGAATTGACTGTCATATAAAGTCATACTTGACCTGAATGATGTTACCCTCTCTGGTCTTTACTCTGTCCAGGTTATGAATTCCTTGTCCATTAGTACTGAATATTTTTTTATACAATAGCTGTGGGTGAGTATCAGTTTTTGTATGTAATGGTGAGAGTTTGGAGGGAGTTATTTTTCTGTGCTTTAAAACTGCAAAAAATTAAGTTGAGAGAAACTGTTCTTGAAAGTGTGGTAGTAAAGCCTTCGTTGTGTAAAGCACCTTTACGGTTTTGTCACCATGGTAATGATTAAAAATAGTGCTGATACAGAAGTGGGGTTTATATAGAATTTAAATGATGACATTAAAGAAATTTATAGCCTTAAATCTCGGTAAATCATGCCTTAAAACTATGAGATCAGGAAAATATCACGTTGGTTATGGATAAAAAGGCCCATGTTTGTTGTTTGTGTTTAATCACCTAATTTATGATCTGAGAGAGGAAGCTTTGATACCCTGTGACAATTCAGTAGCCCTGTGCTGTACAGCTTAGTGAAAATACTACTCTAAGAGCTCAGCAGTTCTTTGGAGTGGTAGTTCCTGGCCTTTAGACCCTCTCTTTGGCGGTTACACAGCACGCGCAACTGGAATTGTCTTGGCTGTTTCGTTGCTTTCTTTAGCTGCAAACCTGAGGTATTTGTACGGAAGAACACAGAAACTCACATTTCCTGTTACTCTGAGGTGAAACAATAAATAGTTACCATACAGATAAGCCATCAACGGCTTTTTTTTTTTCTTTGTATATTTTCTTTTTCCTATTGTGTCTGTATATGGGTCATTAATATATTGATGGGAGCCTAAGCTGTGGAATTAAGTTTTGCCTTTCAAAGCCTCAGGGCTTTGACAGCATTGTGGGCCTTGATGACACATGAGTTTTGGAGGAGCAAGTTTCTTGCTTTGACGGATAAAAGGTAAGACTCTTCCCGTGGAATGAGTGGGTACCAGTTGTGGGAGACCATGAACAGGTTTTTAAGATACGCAGAGCCTCACCCCTGCAAGACTTTGAGCATCCTGATGGAGTTGTAGACTGGACTTCATACTTCAGGGTCCAAGTGGTGTGTTGGTGGGTCTGTGTTGCCAAGAAGAGAAGCCAGTACCAGTTAGAGCTTACTAGTGAATCTAGTGGAACTAAAAATATACCTTGGCGTTTTTCAGTTCCTGATGCACACTCTCATGGTTAGGCTGATGTTTGCTTCCAAGCTTTGTTGTTCTTTTGTATTTGAAAGGTAACGTGAAATGCAGCTGTGTCTGCTTGCGTGGGGCTTTCCAGTGATATCCCCTTGCTTTTCATGTGGCGATTGATAGTACTGCCTGGTCTGTAGTCTGGACAACATCATTTCAAATTCAGGAGCTCATCATGGAAATCTTGTCATACTTACAGCCTTTTATTTCTGTAATGTGTATTTTTTTGTAGTTAAGTATTCTCCCTACTACTTTTTATTTTTTTATGGAGGTCTTTTTTTTTTTTTTTTAATGGCTTAAGACAGCTTCATGAGCGCATGAAGTCCATTGGTTCCTTCATTTGCCTGTGTGAATTTGATCAGTTTTAGGCCATCTGTTATCAGAAGTCACTTGAAGAATCTTGGCCTTGTTTTCTGTTTTTTGAGATCTCGGTTTGCTAGAGGTGATGGTGCTGTCACACCAGAGAGGCATTGATCTCGCTTAGGGAAGTGGAAATGAATAGATGAAAACCAGACAAGATGTTGACAGAACTGGATCTAGACAGAGTTCTTTCTTTTATGTTTTTATGAATCACTGGTGATACTTTAAGAACTGAAACAGGTAGAGTGGTTAGGTTTTTTTAAGCTTTCACTGCCTTTGCATTAGGAAAACCCCTCAGTTTTTCAGGGGACATTGGAGCAGGCTCCTCCCATAAGGTACGTCTGCAGCAGCGGCAGCTGATCACTGTCTGTGCTCTGTGCTGGCTTACCACGCATCAGTTTGATGGGAGCTGCGTATCCGTGTCAGCACAGCACTTTGTCCAGCCGAAAGAGGCTCTCGGCAGCGTGCTGAGATGCCAGCCCGGATCTGAGCCGCTGCTCTGCCCTCATCCAGCCATACGCACGCGTTGTTTGTATACCCGTGGCTGCCTCCCCCATCGCCAAATCAGGCTTTTTTAAGGAGACAGAACTCAAGCCAATTAACGGCCTAGTGGTGAAATCTGAGTAGAAACTAGATAGTTATTTTCTGTCTTGCTTTAGCTAAGTCAGGACCAGCTCTAAATTTTCCCCTCTAGACTTGGATGCTATCCTATTCAAACTAATATTAGGTCTGAAGATAGAGGGGTGTCAAAAACAGCTGAATAAACAGGTCAGCTTGTTATTGTGTACGTAGGTCTGGGCTCTGAAGAGTAAATACAATTGCTGGAGTATGTTGCTTCTCAGGAATGCTGAACTGCTGGCCAAGAGAGATCCTCGGTTTTTGTCCTGGCGAGTTGCTCCTCCACGTTATTCCAGGGCTGACCTTATGACTAATTCTTTGCAAGTCAGGACTTCCAGGTCATGGTGACCACTAGTTTCACCAGATTGCAACTTCTCCTCTATAGCTGTCAAAATATAGAGCTGCACCAAAATCAGTCTCTAGTTCAGGTTTCTAGCTGCAGAAAAATCTGGTTTTAGGAGATGTCTTACAAAGACAGGACAAGACTGGTAGCCTTTCCCAGGAGTGTGATTATCCTCCTCACATAATGCATTGGGTGTGAAAGCCCAACTCTGGGAGTTGACACATGCTAAGTGCCTTGTTAAGCTGCTGTCTTGGGGCCTAATTCTGCATTATGGATGTTATGAGGACTCTCTGTGTCAGAGGGCCTACAAGAGCCTGAAGGAGCAAAAGGGATCTAGGTGGTGTTTTAAATTTCTCTTTCCTTTCTTGCAGAGTTTTGTCCTGATGTTTATTTTCTCCAGTATAATTAGTGTGTTGAGTGCATCATAGTATACATAATGTATTAGAGGATGATAAAACTGTTGCTAATACCCACAGAAAAACCTGAAACAGTATGTTGCAAGCGTCACAGCCTGTATCATCTGCCCTAGGTCTTGCCATAAGTCACGTGTTCATCTTGTCTGTCACACCTCCCTATGTTTCCCAGAATAGTGATTGTTTCAAAATTAGAAAAAAAAGTATCAGAAAACAGTGCTAGTAAAAGTGTGCCCTTCATTCCCTTGTCTTCATTCAGAAGCCATTGCATCACAGCTGTTTGCCATAGCTTGGTTTCTGGTGCTCTGGATTGGAATCAGATGATCTTTAAGGTCCCTTCCAACCCTTACCATTCTATGATTCTGTTTAAGGTGGGAATGCTGGATTAGGCAGTGTGTCCAGAGGCAAGATCCAGCAAGGACAGCGGGGTGGTTGCGAGTGGCTTATTTGCATCCGCCTGTCTCTGAAGGTGAGGTGGGCAGTGGTTTCGGTAGCACCGCAGTGATCTCTGATCCTCTGTAAGGAAGCTGGCCTTGGGGTGAGAAAACTGAATGATGTGGGACTTGATTCAGCCTTGCACATCACGCAGCATTTGTGCAAAGGACAAAGAGAACAAGCAAATTGCAGAGATTCAGTGGCATTTTGGTAGGCTAAGGAGTTGCAGGAGGTTTGGGGTTTTCCCCTGATATGGTGCAATAAGATGTGATGTAAAAGAATGGAACAGAGTGATGGGACTGTTTCAGATGCAGATGCTGCTCTGAAAACTGGAATCTCCCTGTGAGAAACTGGGAAATTCAGAGCTCCAAAGGCCAGTGATCTGAAGGCAGAAATACCCTGCTTTTCCGAAGTCTCACTTAAGATGCTTGCAAGCATCACATCAGTATCCAGTGTCTGTGCTTTCCCTAAGGCTCTGCAGCAGCTTTCTGACACAAACACGTTCCTCGAGCCGTGCACATCTCTCTTGCTGACGGCATTGATGATGCAGGTGCACAAGAGAGAGAAGCCTATTTCAAAGCCATTTATGGTGTTGAAGTGCTAGAAACTCAGCAAAATAATACATTTCCCTAGGAGGAGAAAGCAAAACAGGTGGGTAAACGTCCATTTGGAAGGTTTTGCTGACTGGTGAGAGGGGAGGAGGGCAGGGAAAGCCGAGGGTGCCCGCTGCTAGCAGTGGAGAGTAATAAGGAAAAGGGATGACGTGGCTTTTTAATCTGGTTTGCATATCTGGGAAGGAATAATTGCTTTGTGTGCTATTCGGTGCTAACTAAGCTTACTGACATTTCCTGAAAAACAGAAGGGGGGATGAATTATCTTTCAGAGATTATCTTTTGTTAGCAGTTAGCAACAATGTGTAGCGTTAGTAGCTGCTTAATCCAAATTGGGGGTGGTTTCTCAGGTGGCAGGTTCTTCTGATCAGAGTTCTTGCATGTCTGAAATTACTGGTATATGCTTTGCAGCCTTGCAGATGAGGAGGCAGCATGGTGTTTCCTGGTGATGACCAGCTCTGTGGTGCTGGAGTGGGCTCTGGAGGGTGTAGTGTCGGGGTGGGGGGGTTCTGCACAGCGGGTATGCTGCCTGGCTCTTCTCCACGGTGGCCTTGCACACAGCTTTTTTTCTCTGGCAGACCTGGTCAAAGTGCAAAGACGATAAGATTGTGCGTGTTCGGGTTTTTTTTCCTACACACTATCTCTTCTCTGCAGTGGCAAAGTCATTTATTCCCACCGCGGGCTGGGAGCTGGTGGATGTGAAGGACTAGGCTGCACAGACACAGTCATCATGTGTGGAATATAAAGTGTGTGAATGTAGAGATATTAGGAACCTGGATCAGTTCAGCTCGGTGTCAGAGGCGTTCTGTAATGCGGTCAGCAGTGGCAGGTCTCTGCACAGACACACACACAGCAAGGACCGCACGTAGGTCACAGTTAATGTCACAGTGCTTTGTGTCTTCTGCTTTCCATCTGGTGCATGCTGAACTCCACAGTCATACAGTGTCTGCTATGGTTTGTTTATTTAATACTACACCACCACCACCACCCCTGCTGCCATGCACTGCAATGCAGTTAGTCCACTGAAGGTTTTGGAAGGTGTCGAGTGTATATGGAACACACATATTCCTGCTTTTCATTTAGTTGTCTGCTTGGGTTTTTTTTAATGGAACATGATTTTGCTGACTCCAGCTCATACTGCATAGTCTCAAATACAGGAGCACGTCAGACTCGCACCCCTCTGGAAGCTGTGGGCTGTGCCAGAACACTGAGATCCCGACGTCCAGACAGTGTCCGTGTTGAGTATTTGCTGCTCCAGAGAAAAGGGCCAAAAATGCTGCATCAGGCAGGAGTGAGGTCCTGCAAGAGGAGGAGATAGTTGTGCCTGAACATGTTTGAAACCTTCCCTCTGATGATGAGTCAGAGGCTGTTGAAGTGCTGTAGATCAAGCAGAGTGTCTGGCTCCTGCCCTGATTGTGTGAGTCCAGCAACCTCTATGTGAAGGTTTTTCTCACTCCTTCTTCATAAGAGTTTAAAGCAATTCAGGGGGGTTTGTAAGACCCCCCCGCCTGCAGTTAGAGCAGATCTTTCATGCATGTGTGGAACAACTGTGTTGTTCAACTGTGTTGAAGTTTTTGAAGTTTTTCCTCCTGTCCAAGATCAGGAGGAAAAGGTATTGTGTGACTTTGGCTTAAAAAAAACCAACAAAAACACCCAACTGCCCATGGACAACAAATTTTAAAATATTTCTTTTTAGGGGAGATGTTACATGGGATTTGCAACCCAAGATCACAGCTGTGTCTCTACTAACGCTTTTTGCAAGTAGGGAGTGGCTTGTGCTTCTGCTAGAAACGTATCTGCAGTCATAGTGAAATTCCGCATAGCCAAAGCAACATTAAAAACAAACCCCAGCTTGGCTCTGATACGAAAAATACGGAACAGCAGTTGCTGTGTGCAGGATGAAAGCTGATGTTTTGCCAACCTGAAGTGTAAAGCTGGTGTTGGAACTGAGGCCTGAAGAATGGGAGTGTTTGCCAAAAGGAAATGGAAGCAGGGCTGGAGGGTTTCGGGGAATGCATCAAAGTCAGCTGTGCCAAAAAATGTCTCCCCTGTGGACAGGTCTGATTACGATAGTAACCGCATTAGCCCATGCAGAGCGCAGCTGGAGCCACCGTCGGCCTTTTGCGTTTGCTAGCCGGGGAAACGGCATCTCGAATGCACGGCTGAGGGAGAGCTGCGTTTGGGTCGGCCAGCTGTGTTCGCGCGACTCAGGGACCGAAGGGCTGTATGCAGGGATTTGAGAGAAAGACAAGACACCAGCAGAAACAAAGGCCAGCTTCTCTGCTTGGTGGTGGGAAGGTCTACCAAAGATGACCTCTTCCCTTCCTGCTTAGGGGTCTGGAAGGAAGCCACAATTTTTGAGTTGCTTTCAGTTTTTGGAGGCACCCACACTGTATTTGCATGCAGCTTTGTCTTCAGTAGAGCCCATAAATTTAAGATCTGCTTGTCCAGTGTTTTTAGTTTTCTTTTCTTCCCTTGGTAGAGTATCGTTCCCTTCCCATCCTCTCATCCAGCCTTGCTGGTGAAGGATATCTTTGCAGAATTCTTGAGCACATCAAAGACCAGACACCCAGCAGGGTGGTCAGTCAGGTGACAGCTGTGACAAAGGAGGTGGAGATATATTTATATATATATACACACTCATAGATATATAATACACTTTGGGGGGCAAGTTCTTCAGTGCATTAATGTCACAGCTGCCCAGTGTCCCTGCTGGGATGTCAGTGAAGAGGCTGCCCTGTGAGTCCCTTGGTCCCGCTTCCACTTTGCACTGCTCTTGGTCCCAGCAGCAATTTGTTTGTCTGTATTTCGTCCTTTTAAAATTCTGTTTATTTCAGCAATTCTTTTACTTTGCAGTGGTACTGTCCCAGTGGTATCTGAGCAAAGGACAAACTCTGCGCCTGTGGGAAATATCTGTGTGGTTGTTCCAGCTTGTGCATTAGTAACATCTGAACCCACGTCACCGCTTGCTGAACCCGTTGAACTCAGTCGGCTTTGAAACGGTGCTGATTTGGGTGTTTGAGCTAATCTTGCCTGGATTAGCTAAGATCTGGAGCAAGGTGATAGACACTGGTTGGAAAAAAATAGGTGAACAAATGTAGACTGGAAAAGGAGGTGCAGGAAGATGATGTGATGGGAAAGCACAGCAATAGGGTATCGGTGCGTGTTAGTGGTGCTTTTACTGTGAGGTGCCATGATCTAGCAAGTAGCATGGAGGCCTGAGGATTAGAAGAGCTCAGTTCTGCTCTGGTCCTGACTTGCCATATGACTTCAAGGAAATCACCTTGGTTTTCTCGCTCTGTTTCTCCTTGCCTTTAATCAAGACCATGAGCTGCTCAGGGCTGAGGCTGTTGCTTGATTTCTTTATACATGGCATAGATTCATGTGTGCCGATCTCAGTGCAGTGAATAAAGGTGATTTCGTCAGGATCTTTTTTATGTGAGTATGCAAAAAATGAAGCAGTATTTAGACTTTAACTGAGTGAGAATCAGGAAATGTCCAGTTTATAGTGTTTCCCTCCAGTTCTCTGGCCTGTGGCAAGGAGCTTGTGGGCAAGTGAGCCTCGACCAAGGTGACTGAACTCAGAGAAGCAACCGAAGCAGAGAAGTTGATGCACTTCAGCATTTAGCACTGGGTAGAATGAAAAATGCAGAAAATGCCTTGACCTGAAAACCGGGTAGAGCGCAAAAGTTTGCTGCTGCAGTTTTGCAGCTGTGTTAGAGAGCAGCACGTTATCTGAGCAAAACCTTCAGAAGGTTTTGAAGAGTTTGATTACTGAAGTCCCCGATTTGGTAAAGTTTCTGTAATCTTGTCCCAGCCCTTTGCCTGGAATGGGACTTTTCATAGACTTAGTCTTTTCAGGCAAGTTGCTTTTTTTTTTTTTTTCTTGATACTGGTCAATGTTGCAGGTAGGAACTTAGTTCAAAAGTTTTTCAGTGGATTTCAGTGGATCCATCTGGTGATTTAAGCCTGTCTCTGGCTATCAGGGAAACTTCTGTTAGCAACAAATTATTCTTATGTATTTTTCAGAATACCATGGAGTAAGTGATGCCTGCTGGTGTTAAAAGCAGAATATGGATCTAGCTAAGTTCTGGGGATGCCGTGCTGTCTTTGTTTTCATGACGGTAATGAGTTAACAGACAAAATGCCAGCAGGTGGTGCTCAAGAATACATGGTATAGTTCCTGGGCTTGGTGGGACAAGCCAAGCATGTGTGTTGAACATCACAAGCAACTCTTCCTGTTTCTTGTTACGCAGTGTTTTAACAAAATGTTCTGCTGCAGTGGAGAAAACCGTTCCGGTGTCTGCTCTCTGTGGTTTTTTCCCTCTATGTATTTGCATCTAGCAAAAGGCACCTCCATTTTACATTAGCGCTGTCAACATTAAACTGTAACACTAGCTTGGCTCAGCCATCCCTGCAATGAGCTGGGGAAGACCTCTGTGCGGGAGATTGACCTTTTCCCTTTTGCTGGAGCTGCTCTCGTTGCTCAGCAAGAAATAAACAATTCCTGGCACATGCAACCCTCAAAGTCAGTATACGTTCCTGCAGTAGCTCTAGCTTCTCCAATAAAGAAACAATTAGTTGCGTGCTGTTGGGCAGTATAGAGCTGAAAAGCAGAGCGCTAAAATTTAACAGGCTGTTCTGGATTGGGGTTGGCAATTAATTTTTTTTAATGTAATGAAGATAGTATTTACTGACGGGAAGATGGGTTCCCAAGAGTACAGAACGTTTCCTGGCCAACAGTAGCAAAACAGGGATGAAATTTGGTCATCAAGAAGGCTAACTTCATCTTGCCCTTTTTGGATGAGGTACGCCATCTGCTTTAAGGTGTTCCTAACGTGAAAGGTCTTGCTAGGGCTGAAAAAGGCAGATGTTCCATGCCGCCTGATGTTATGCATTAGAGTCCATTTTTCTTACATGTCAGCTACATCATTATGATCGTCCTTGTCCAAGGAAATGATGTGTGAGGAAGGGCCACATGATGAAGCCATTATGGGATAGAAAAATGTATGAAGATGTTACTTTAAAAAGCTGAAAGTTTCCTCGACTTTCCTGAACTTTCTGTTCACAGCAGTGTTCAGAAGCTTTTGAGCACTGATGACAAAACCCACTGCTTACAGTTTTTTGTCACATTTGCTTGCTTAATAACACTGGAAGACAATTTTTTCACATGTGGACTTCAATTCCTCCTCCTCTAAAAGAGGATTGAGACTTAGATCTTTGGGTTTCTGCAAGAGCTAATTAATTAGAGTGATTTGAGAATGAAGAACGCCTTGTCAGTGTCACTTACTCCCTATGCTGCTGCTGCTGGATACTTAGTTCAGTGGTTTTGCTTTTAAAGTCAGCATAGCAAGATTTTGGAATGACACGAGCTGTGTGGTGTTCTGGCTGGTCAGTGACTCGGAGGGTCAAATTCCAAGTTGGCATGTGTTATTTTCACTCATGTAAATTGCTGGAGGAGCTGCTGCTTTTAGTGAAATCCCAGTAACACTGGATTCCCGCCCCAATGTTTTTCTTGTACATGCTATTAATGATGAATGTTGCGTGAGTATTTTCAGCAAGTGAAGGCATCTTTTACACCTATATCCAGGGGGAACAAACTCCTCACACGTGTTGACATGCCTGTTCTCTGATACGGGTCTTTATCAGGCAGCTTTGCATTTAAGCTCACGAGTGATTGTTTCTCCTTGCTCTGGAGTCAGCACAGGTAGAATAGAGCAGATGGCTTGGTGTTGGCTAAGTGCTTGCTGATACACAGCAAATTGCTGCTGTAACCTACTGATAGGTTTCAAGCTTTAATTGAGGCTTTCAGCAAGGCGCTCAACAGTGAAAAGCGTTCTGCTGAGAAAAACAGCAGCGTAACCATGGGCAAAGGTTCAGGATAGCAGAGTTCAGCCCTCTTGGGGATGGCTCCTCTATTTATTTATTTATTTTCTACTGCTTTCCCACCATCATTCAAGACTTCTGCAATGTCGCCTGCAGACTACGGCTCAGTGTACCAGTGCGGCGCAGTCCTGGGTGCTGTAGAGGTGAAGCAGAGGCTGAGAAGTTTGGGGTTTCTGCTTGCAGCGGGCTCAGCGTGTCTGCAGGGGTAGCTGTACCCTGGCGCTCCCGCCGAGTCGGCCTGCCTGGTCTGAGCAGCAGCTTCTGCAGGACTCCCTTGCGCAGCAGGGAGGGCAGCTCCTGCTGTCTCGTCTCTTACGTACATCAGCATCATCAGAATTTTAATTTTTGATGGACATCTCTAAAAGGGGAAAAGAAACCTCCCTTGCTCCTCCCTTCCCCCCAGGCGAGAGTGGATTTGACAGCAGAAGAAAGATATTTGTGGTGGGGCTGTCTGAGCAGCGTCCTGTGTTGGGCAAGAGGGTTTCCTTCAGCAGCTGTCCCGTAGGCTGAGGGAGCTGCACTCCGAAGTCACGCTGTAACTCGCCCCAGTAAGGGGCAGGCAGCGATGCAGTAACCCAGTGGTCTAGCTCTCATGCTCCCCCCGCCCCTGCTTTTTATGCAGCTTTGAATTCTGCTTTGAATTCGATTTCTCCATAGTACAGGACCAAGGAGTAAGTTTTTCAGCATGGAAAATGTATCTGTTGAGCTAGCTTTGTTTAGTGTCATGAATTAATCAGAAAGGAGTTGCTTCAAGTTACAAAGCTGGCTGGCTGGCTTTGAAGTTTAGATTTTGTTTAGTGCTGGAGCGGGTCTAACAAAAAGGCCCTAGAAAAAGGCACTACGTGAATGAGAGAAATTGAACTCTGTGATTCAAGTTTCCTAAAGAGTCCAAGAAATCTGTGATGGTGGTAGAAGTAGCGCTGATAGCTTAAAGACGCTGGTGGGCCCTCTCTGCCCCAAGGAGCTCGGAAGTACAAAGATTTTTGCTCAGTTCTGAAATCCCAAACGCATTTGATAGTGTCCGCGGTGTGTGATTTTCTGTTCCTTTAGCTTTTCAGTGGCTTAAAAATGCACTGAAAGTGTGAACCACTGCCAGTGTGCTTTTGTACTTGCATGAATTTAATTAAAAAGATAATTGGATTGCTTTGTCAGCCTTTGCATGTCAGCCCGGTGCCACCCTCTTCTCCCCCCTCTAACAACGCTGACAAACCCAAGGCATCTGAAATCTGTATTTTTCTGTATTGTTCTCTCGTGTTTCGGATAGGGTACAGAGGTGACTGTGTTTTCTGTTGAGCGTTAGATCCGCTGCCGCGGTGGGAAGGAAGCGGCTGATAAGCAGAGAGCCAGCCTGTTCAGATGGTTCCTGCAGGAGCTGCCCTGTGCGAGTGGAGCGGGAAATGCCGAGTGGTGGCAACGCTCCAAAGCAAAACAAAGCAGACCGACCCTCTGCAAAGTCCTCTGCCGTTATCACACTGACGATGTACAGCCCAAAATGCGCAGCTGAATCTGCGAGCTGCACGACGCGGGCAGTCTTTGTGATTTCCCAGGAATTGCTGCCAAGGAATGTAAGATCCATTTTTAGTGCAAAACACTGATGTTTTCGTGTAAACAGAGAAGTGCTCAGCCTGTGTTGTTTAATAAACCTGAGGATGTATCCAGACTTCTTGACGCGCCTTTGACCAGAGGACCAGATTCGCACACAGAGAGGGGCGGAAGGGCTCGTGAACTAAACAAAGCGCTGCGGTCCTGGCAGTTGCTCGCGGTCAGCGGCAGAGCTCCTTCCCTGCCAGTGCCGCGGCCGTGCGGTGCCTCCGGCGCTGCCCGCTTTGGCAAGCCGCTCCTGGATCTCATGCGTGCTTCGTGTCGTCGTCGGGAGCGGCGTTTTAGTGCTCATCGTTGTTTGCTTGGACTTCTAGAGTTTCATCAGGCTGCCTCTGGGAATTTGTGAGGGTGGGTTTTCTCTAAAGAATACTATTTGTAATACAAAGCAGCCGCTGTTCCGGTCATCTGTGGCAACATGGCTGCTGAGGAGGTAAGAATCGTCTTTTGCTTATCCAGCTGGTCTGTGGATGGGGCAATCGGTGAAATAGCTTGGGCATGGCCAGAAGTAGTGCAGGGGCGAGCAGAGGACTGGGGCAGATGGTATTAGGCAGTCAGGAATGCTTTTCTTGAAAGTGGAAATGTGGTTGTGTGGAAGACTTGGAGGCTTTACCAGTTAGTTTCTGTTAGAACTGAAGGATGATGAGGCGGCTTTTCAGGATCCTTCAAGACAGAAGAAAAAGCTTGTGGGTCTAGTGGGATTTTTCACTTTGAAATTGATTTTAATTCATTCTGAATGTGAATTCATCAATCAGCAATGTAGAATTAAGTATCTGTAGAATGGTGTTTCGATGGCCTCTTCCCCCCCCTCCCCCCCTTCTTAATGACTAACTCCCTTTAAAAGGACCTACAGCTTTGGAAACAGTGCAATAGCAGGCATCCGTAATTAGCCTGAGGAATAAGGTGTTTGCAAGAGGAGAGAGAAGACAGAAAGAAGGATGCTCTGGAGTTTAAATACTTATTTTAAAATAAAGGGAGTCACAGTTTTCCGTTGTTTCCACAGAAGAAATTGGTTTAGACTTATAAGTTTGCTTTTCCAATTAAATGTTTCAAGTACAGCTTTTCAGCAAACAGAAAAGGCAAAACTCGAAGTACAAAGCAGCCCACTTGACAGCTGCATGTAGGAAGCACACACCCAGTCAATTTTTTCAAGGGCTTTATGGTGATGTCAGTGTGACCCTTTCACTTTTCTTGCAGAAAAAGATTTACAAGTACAAGAAGGTGCTCAGTAACCCCAGCCGCTGGGAGGTGGTGTTGAAGGAGATCAGGACGCTGGTGGACATGGCGCTGACGTCTCCGCTTCAGGATGACTCTATCCACCAAGCACCACTGGAGATCGTCTCTAAACTGCTCTCAGAGGTATGTCCTCAGCAGTGCTCCTGCAAGACACGGTGTCACATTTAGATGAACGGTTAGAAGTTTGTGGATGGGTTTTATTTTAACTGGGCCATCAAAATTCTGCCTTGGAGTCTGCTTGTGACTTCTGTTGACTTGAGTGGAATTTGCGCTTCCTGGGGAGGAGGAGAATTTGACCCGTGTTAGGTAGATTTCTAGAAACAAAACACGTTTAGCTTAAGGCTTTTTTGTTGTTGTTTTTTATTTATGGTAAATTTATTATGGGTCTGATTCCTGTCTTATTTCAAGTCAGTAGTAAAACTCCCCTTGACTTCTACTTCATTGGCTTTGTTTGCATGACCAGTAATTCTTATAGCAATATGTATATACCAATAAAGTAATTGTGCAGCTATTTTATTATTACCAGTTCTGTTAAAAAAAAACAATTTCCTTCTTCAGAGGTGTCTATCATCCTTTTGTAGCATCCATTTCAAACATTTAACTTTTCATGGACAGGAAATGTAATGCCAAGGAGGTTTTTCGTGTCTTAGTTCTGATGTGCAAAGACTTGAGATAACCAAAGAAGTTGCTAACTATTTCTCTTGCAGTAGGCAAAGATCTTAGCAATTCACAACTTTGTAATCTCTGAATGGATCATGCTGCTGAGAAAGCCAAAAGCAAACTCTTCTGCATAGCTGGTAGCATAGGTGACTTCCGGGTAGCTAAGAGGACTGGATATGCTGATGTGCCAACTCAGAGTACTCTTTGCTCATTCATTTCTTCTGTTCAATTCTTTCAGAACAACAACTTAACCACTCAAGACCATGAGAGCATTATTGTGGTGAGTATCTTTCTGTCAAAATCTGAGGACAGATCTGTATTGTTTGATAACACTTCTGTTAATTCTTGCCTCTGCCCCAGTAAAAAATGGCAAGTGTGAAAGCATTTCCAGCAATGCTGGTGAGCTTAGGCAAGATCAAACCCATCTGTTCTACTTGCTTTTGTGTGGTTTTGTCGTTCCTCTTTTCTTGTTTCATAAAGTTTTCTTATCAACTTACATGAAACAGCACAGCATGTTGAGGGTTAATTGTCTCCCAAAATGACCTTCTTCCTAGGCTACGCAGCGCAGTGTTCGTATCTACATATGTACTTTGAATAGTCCAGTTGTGCCCTATGAAACCCTTAGGCTTAGTAGTTTCCTGAGACGCTAATGCTAGCATATACAGAATGTCTCCTTTGCTGATGATATGTGAGCAAGTGGTCGTGTGGATGTGTGGATGTGTCACTGCAGTTTAATCTCCTGCTTATATGATTTATAAGAATATCCTCTTCAACTTTTTTCTTTTCTGTAGGTTGCATTTATTTAGACATAGAAATAAGTGAATCAAATGGCAGCTCTCTTCCTTGTGCAACAAAATGTAGAATCTCAACAATTTATGAGAGGTGGAACTTGGTTCCCCATCACTGTAATTTAATTTCAGTCACTGGCAATTTCCAGATTTTCCCAGCAGTCTAATCTGGAAGCTGACCACCACTTGATCGTATCACGTCTCTGTGACTCTTTCTGCAAAATGACAAAGTGGCCTGTAGCTGCCAGTAGGTATGAACTGTGTTCTACTGCGGCTTAACGTACCATTTTAGCTGGAATCATCTCTGAGACAAGTTTCTGAAGTTGCATTTACTTTTTTTGGAGATGTGCTGTAGTTTTCATTTTACTCTAGTGCCAAGGGTAATTCAGGCCTCCAGTTACAATTGGTTGTTTTGGAGGAAGGATTTTTTTAATAAAAGATGTAAGGTGGCCGTGCTGTGAGCAGGGTAGTTGGACCAGGTAGCCTCCGAATGGCCTTTCAGCCTGTTATTCAGAAGTTCTGGGCGATGGCTTCATCAGTTCAAGTCCTGCCCTTCTGTAGATTGTGCCTGAACCGTTAAGGAGATGGCAGTTCCTGGGCGTTCAGAGCTCACTGCTGCTACACAGCTAACCTGTGCTATTTTTAGGAAGTATTGTTAATACTATGTGTTTATGTAGTGTCTGAAAAGTACACAGAGATTTGCCATGCAGATGGAACCAGCTTTCCTTCTGGAGATGATGCTGGAGCAGATCAGTATTACAACTGATCCCTTCCCAGTAAGGAAGGGGAAGCACGTGTTGCTGTAACTGGGAAACGCGAGACTTCAGCTTTTAGCCACAGTGCGCATAAAGAAAATACAAGGTGCTTTCATGCTGTCGCTCTTCCACACTGACCATACAGGCAGACCCATGACCTGCTTGACAGTGTCTATTGTGATTATTTCCTACATGCAGTAAGGACTGGGTGGAAGCAATAAAGCTCTTTTTTCTTAGGCTGACATTCAGGCAGTTACATCTCTGAAGCAGTGATCCTCTGACAGCTACCGGACAGCTGTGAACACTTGGTGATTTTGGAGTGCATGGCTGCTGTGGTTTGGCAGGCCCTATAGCAAACACTCCGAAAGATGGATTCAAGGAACACCTTGAGCTCAAGTGTTGGACGGTGAGCGAGGATATCCTAGTCTCGCTGAATAGTGTCACATTCTTCATCAGTCCACTGTTGCAGGACCACCACCAGAGGAGGACTGAACAGATGCAGAAGGATGGGGCACATGAACAGAAACTTCATAAATGTTGTGTGTAGCCAAAACACATCTTTGCAGATGTGCTTGCATTCCATTGTTAAAATTCACATTAATCTTGACCTGTTAATGTGTGAAAGTGGCTATTGTGATTGCAAGTCATTGCAAGCAGACTTGCCGGGGCTGAAATCCGTAAGGAGATGAGAGGCAGAGCAAAAAAGCAAAGCAGGCTGCTGTAATAAAGCTCCAGATGCCATCCAGATAAAATATCTGGTGTTCAGTTGCTTAATACAAAATGTCCTAGCTGCTGTGTTTAGAGTCTTACTTTTAAATGGGTACTGGGAATCCCTTTAGCACAAGATTGGAAAAGCCCGAAGGCACCATCGTGTAGAGAGAATACATTGTTCTAGTACCAGGTTCTAATTTACGAAGGAAGTAACAAGAACATAAGTTCATTACACCCTCAGTGGCAGGTATGACCTCTAATGTATTTACTGAGCATAAGCACAGTGGTTTGAGTAGCAACAGAGGAGGAATGGTTGGTCTCAACTTTCACAAAGTTAGATGCTTAGTTTTGATGAATGGGCTCCTCCAAGGTAAGAGCAGTGCTATGTTACTTTTAGTGAGTTATTTCTCACAAGAAGAGCTTGAACTCTTTTAGAAAGGATGTGTGTGTGTGTGTCTGTGGTGGTTTTCCGTTTTTTCTTTTAAGGATGTGTTATACCTGGGACAGTGAGCCAGATTGGTCTGATCCCATTTTCATTTAAACCATTATAAAAATTGTACTCCTTTGCTGTATTTTTTGTATTTACACTGATGTAGTCAAAAGCAAAATTTTCCAGAGGGTTCATAGCAGAGGTGTGCTTGAGTTTATGCGTAAAATAAACACACAGCCCACCTCTGTTTTTCTCTGTTGAGGCTTTTGTCCTTTCAAAAAAGTGAGCTTGTTTCCCCCACAAGAAAAATATTTCCTTTCAAAATGTTTACTCCAGTTGCCATCCTCTAATTAAATTTCTCTCTCCCTTTCTCTCCTTCTTTTTAAAGGCAATTGCACCTCTGCTGGAAAACAACCATCCTCCTCCTGACCTCTGTGAATTCTTCTGCAAGGTATTGGAACAGCTTTGCTTTCTGAAATCTCGTAGTTGTATGTGAGTGTAGTTCTCAGAGGGGGTGGTTGTTTTTTCTTTTAATTCCTTACTTCATGCCCAAATTGATTTCAGTTTTTGGTCAGCAGCCAGTGATACTGGAACAGTTAATGGTGCTATTATGATAAATAGATTCATATCCATAGTACATCAGACTGCATAGTCCTGATACTCTGTAAGAGTGAAAATCTTCAGACTCCCACAGCCCAGTCTGGGTACAAGAGGTGTCCTACTGCATGTTCTGTTTAGCTAATGCAAAAATCATTGGAGTCACTGTGTTCGGATGAGCTGGTAATGTGATGCATAACTCAGCCCTAATAGTATTATGTCATTGGGTAATGGCAGTGGGAGGATCATAAGGACCCATCCTCTTTCCTGGTAATTCCATGCTTGTGCTGCATTTTGCATCTTTTCCGTAAACTTCTGACTACTTGGATTGCAGAGCTTCTGGATTTGAAAATTAGTACTACTTTTCCTCTAGGCTTGGTTGTGTTTCGGTTCCAAGTCTGCTTAAATTTGCTTACTGATTACTGGGTATACATTTACCAAATGTTCTGGGTGCTGCTTATAATTCCCATCCAGAGTTATTCAACAGCAGCTTCTTCCTACAGAAGTTAAGTTTCAGAAACTCCTGAGTGTTGCATTTTTATAAGCCAGTCTTAGGGTTATATCTAGCCTCAGACTCAAAGGCACTTTTATTCCTGTTTTTTTTTTGCCTTTAGTCTCCATCAGAGGTGGACACCTAATTGTCTCTAAATGTGTGTGAGTGGAAACAGGTTATGGACTTCTGCTCCTCAGAGATACTCATAACTGAAATGGACAAGGCTAATGAGAAAGCTAATGCATCTTCAAAATTGGCCCTGCCTTGGGTGGGGGGTTGGACCAGATGACCTCCAAAGGTCCTTCCCAACCTAAATTACTCTGACTGATACATTACGATTGTATGTTTTAGCCTGTGAGGGGAGAGTGGCTTGTTGGTACCCTCCAAGATACACCACAGGTTTTTAGCCTGGATCCCAAGGAAGGGAGGTTTGTGCCATTACACTGCCTGTGTCTACGTATCTTTCTGTCCCCAGCCCCTTTTAAAACTGTTGGCAAGTTTAAACCAAATTTGATAAAAGGGGCAGAAGTCCCTAAAATACTATATTCCAGTGAGTTTTGTGAAGGATAGGCAGTAGGGAAAGGAACTTGTGTGGTTCATGAGCTCCCATGGTAATCTTCTATTAGATATCAGCAAATATATAGGAGAGAGCAGTGTCACGAGTACCCTAATCCCAGGAAAGATTAATTTAGCCCTTGGATCTGACTAATCTTTGGATAATCCATGTGCAGACAGAGGAGACCCATCTTCATAATTTCTGCAGCTCACAAAATGACTTGTTGCTCATTACAGCACTGCCGAGAGCGCCCGCGGTCCATGGTTGTGATAGAAGTGTTCACACCGGTGGTACAGAGGATTCTCAAACACAACATGGTGAGTGCATGTGTTACAAGAGCTTGGTCAGTTTGCAGAAGTTTTACTGTGATACCTTTCGTAATTAGTAGTTGCTCTGTTGCCTGTAATGCACAAAGCACTGTGGTATCTAAATCTAACCCCCGACACTGTGAATGCTGCATGTAATTGCACATTGCTTTATAAATGCACAAAAACAAGCATTCAGCAGGACTTTCAAAAGCATCTAAGCAAAGCCATGATTTGAGGAACGTTTCTCTTGGCAGCAGTGCCAGCGTATGCAGCTCCAGCGCTCTCCCACCTGGCTCTTGGCTCCTTATTTACTCACCACATGCCATCCTTGTAGTTATAATGGTTTAAAATCAATTAAATGGCAACATCAGAATAGGGACTTTGTAGATTTTAAGCTGAGGCCCTCAACATTTTTTCTTTAAGACATCCCCAGGTCTCTGGATTTCCGTTTTTCTTTAGACTCATGTCCAATTAGTTCTTACCTAAATTTCCTGGATTTCCTTATACTTTTCTGTTCCTCTTCTTCCTTCTTGTTCCAGGAAACATGTACTCTGTCAGTTTATGACTATTCTCTCCTGGGCTACTTTCTCTCTTCTCATTGCTGATCGATTCCTTGCTAGTGATTGAAATAAATGCTAGGAGACTGCCCTGCCAGCTTTGCTCTCTCTACCCCATATACCAGATTTCACCCCCCCCAACTCTGAAGATGTTCTTACATGATCCATATTCCTTTCCTAAGAGAGGCCTGGGCGTTTGCCAACCCTCCGTCCTTTGTGGCACGTGATGTTTCCTGCCATGATTTTTAAGTTACATAAAGAAATTGTACTTCACAGTGCTGTGGCAGGATAACAAATAAATACGACAAAATATTTAAGGCAGTTGTCTTGGCTGTGATCTCAAGGATGGACCTCACACCTCTGTAACTACACAATCAACTTCTTTTCACTAACTGATATAATTTTAGAGACTATCCACTGTCCTGCTGTGTATAGCATGAACCCAATAGAAAACCCAATAGTTCATATTTCTTATTTTTACAACAGTATTATTATTTAACTCCTTGAGTTTGCAGAACTAGGTGGAAAGCCCAAAATGGCAAAAAGGTCATATTCCTGGCTCTGTGCCTGCACTCTGCAGACATGTAAACATTTTTGAATATTCTGTAGCGTTCAATGAAATATTCTGTAAATGTTATTCTTGGATTCCGGACTGTTTTTTTAAAGCATCCTGAGCTCTTGAGGGGTCTGAAATAAAATCGACATGCATAGTGTAATGCTTGTATTTGGTTAGCTTCAGAGAATTGGGTATATTTACCATACTTAACATTTGCAGATTGAAAATCAACATGTCTGTACCGCAGTGTGTAGTCAGAAAATTTACGGTGTCATATATTAATTGGAGTGGATTTGGGCACTTTACTGCTCTCCAGGGACTTCTGTACTGAATAGCCTTTTAGAGAATGTGTGTGTGTGTGCGCGCGCGTGCATGTAAATAAAGTTACCCTTTTGGGGACAGTGTTGTTGGCAGTGAACTTCATAACCTCAGGAGGCCCCATGCATTTCAGTGTGCTTAGGGCAGGAGACCTAGCTCTCTGTTCCCACCTTTGCCGCTAATTTGCTCTGTGGTCTTTGCTAAGTTCACGGCAAGTTTTGTTCTACAGTTTCCCACGTGTAAAATGGGGAAACAGTGCTTCATTTATCTACCGTTTTGAAATCTCCAAAGAACAAGGACAGCTTTTTGCAGTGCTGATACTACTGGTTATGTGCGGGACTGGAGACTGTTGTATGCTGAGTTGTCTGGGGAGTGCTCAGCAACCTCTCAGTACCTTTGGATTTCGGCTGTTTGTAGGCTCAGCCCTGATGTTTGAATATAAGCATTACTGGGTTTTTTTTGGTGGGGGAGCAAACAGCATTGATAGTGTGTATTATTCTGTACCTGGTATGGTGACAGGGCATCATATTATCTTTAGAGAGATATTTTACTTTAGAGTGGTCAGCACTGACGTCCTTTTTATGATCTCTTGGACTTCATGCTAACTTCAGTTAGAACACCTACACGGGTTGAAAAATTTCATAAACAAATTGCAACTGCAAAAGCTATCCTGCAAGGAGTATTGATGAAATTAAATGGCATCGAATGATACACGAAGCACACACGGTCTCATGCCCTCGAACCAAGTGTATTTGCACCTGTCAGAAGGAGTTGTTAGAAGTTTGTTGATTTTAATTGTCATACCAACAGTGGAATTGCCCACAGTCCCTTTGGGTGAAGTTACCAGGTAGCCATTCAGTACTAGCCAAGAGTGACACTTGGACTTGAAGGATTCAAGTATTCACATTTTTGGTAATTGTCTCTGGCTGTAAAACCTATGAGATGTTAATGTAGGTTGTGCTGTTGAAGTGCCTGAAGCCAAAATAAGTAACAGAAGGTTTCAGTGCTTTAGGAGTGTATCTTGCCTTTTACAGACCACCAGTTTGTTACCACTTGTGGCATTTCTTTAAAATTTCAGTTGCCGTTTATTTTTTCAGGATGACTCTTGTTCCACAGCCAGCTGCTGGAGGGATAATTGGGAGGACTTGTTTGTCCTCAGTGGGCCTGGTTCACCTCTTGCAAATTTAGCTTTGTAGTTCTGTAACACCTGTGTAATAAGGTTACTCCTGTGTAAATGTGAAGAAATGTGCTGTGGAAGAACACTCACCAGATAGCAGGTTTTAACTCCTTTCCCATCTAAAAATAGTAGGTGATGTGAGGAGATGCAGGATTTCAGTTAGCAGGTGCCTTTCCGACTGCAGGAATTGAAGAACCTCGCTGTTCAGTGCACTTGTCAAATTCACATTGTAGCTGGAGTAAAATCCATGGAGAAAGAACTGATCTCTGGTTTTATACTTGATCACTTACTGATTGCATGTCAAAAAGATTTTCTCTGAAAACCAGAAGAGATTCGATGTCAAACATGGAAATAAAATATTTTTTTTGAGTTGTGTTTCTAAAAAACTGCAGATATGAGTGGAAGCAAAAATGCAAAACAACAAAGAATGTATTTCAAATTAAAGCTATAAAGCAAAGTGTGCAAAAGAAAGCGCAGGTAGGATTTTTTTTTTTATTAAACATGTCTTGTTTCAAGGTGGGCATGGGCGAGAAAGAATTGGAAAGCACGTCGTTAGTGGGAAGAATGTTACTTCAGCATGCAGCAATACTGTGCTCTTGAAGCTGTTGGCACAATAACAAAGTGAATTTGGTTGTGTTTGAGTTGATTTCTTTTGAAAACCCATAGTTTCAACGTACATTGCAGGCATGTTTCGCCATCTTCACTGAGTCTCTCCCTTTTTGGACAGGATTTTGGGAAGTGCCCTCGGTTGCGACTGTTTACTCAGGAGTATATTCTGGCTTTGAATGAGCTGAATGCTGGAATGGAGGTGGTGAAGAAGTTTATTCATAGGTTAGTTACATTTCATTCATGGCGTATTTATAGTCCCGTGTACATGCTTCGCTGTGTTACTTCTCCCAGCCCTGCTCATCTCTACTGGCTGTTAAGAGTAGCTGGTGCTTTTTGGTACTGGCAAACAGCAAATAAAGTAGAAGAGTCCATGAGGCAATATTGCTGAAGGGGTTTTTTGGGGGGGTTTATTTTGTTTTTTTAAAGCTATTTCTCAAATATGGCTGGAGTTTTCTGCCTAGTTGCACACTAGAAGCAAATTGACTTTGCTGTGCGTACATGCTTTTTATACATTTAGACTCAGAGCCTCTGCAGAGAGATTCCTGTTAACTTTAGACCACATAATGCTCAGTCATGTGTGAGATTTTGGGGAGTCTGTAGAGGTACCACATTGAATAAACTGGGGATGCAGCTTAGCCTTATTCATTGGGTAGGGATTTACAGGGTTAAAATTGCTCTCTGTTATGGCCCTTCTGAAGATTCCCCAAGGTGGTCTGTCCGGTTCTGGCACGGCATTTTGTCTGACTGTTTTTGCCCACAGAAATCTTCCTCACAATGATGTCATCTTGATTTTTGTTTTTCAGCATGCATGGTCCAACTGGACAATGCCCCCATCCCAGGGTCCTGCCAAATCTCGTAGCTGTCTGCTTAGCAGCCATTTATTCGTGTTACGAGGAATTTATCAACAGGTCAGTATGAATTCCCAGCTGACCGCATGTTACCCACTTCCAAACCCATGGCGTCTGTGAACAAGATCGGTGTGAGCATGGGTGCGGGTGTGTGAGAGCGTGTCTTTGTTCTCACTCCACTTATTGCTGGCATTACATGTGGGAGTTCTGGTCAATCACATGCGTGTTTTTGTAGACGTATGACTGTATTTGTTACACTCTGTGTGTTTGAAAACCTGAAAGTTGCTGAATGTTCATTCACTTGTACTCACTATGGCGTGTTTTGAGGCAGTGGGCATGGCAGTCTGTTACTGCACATCTTTGGCTCCCATGCTTGAAAATGGGAGCAGTGCTGGTGATGCACGGAGCTCGGCAGTTCCCGGTACAGAAGGACTGCAAGCTGCAGTAACTTGCAGGATGACGCTCAACAGCCAGCTGCATGCTGATCTTGGCCACAGTTGAGATATTCCTCTAAGGCAGACTGCAGCCATAACCAGCATTTTGAGGCCAACAGAAGATGAGAGCGCTCGACAAGAGTCTCTGAGAATTAGCCACTACCCAGTGTCTGTTTTACTCCCTTTCTGACACATGAAGTGTGTGTTACACCTAAGGCAAAGGGAAGGGTGAGATCTTAAAAGAAGGGGTTGTGTGTAAAACCCTGTGTATCTACAGCTTTGAAGCTGAGCTGGTTTCACAATGCTGTCTCCATTATTGTGGAAAATTTGATACCTGACTTCCAACAAAATAGATGCCGCAGTTCTTGACACACGAGCCAGTTTCCAGTAGACACTGAGGGTTCCCCTCTGCTATATTTCCTGTTTGTTTATGCCTATCTGACTTTCCTCATGGTAGAGCACGGACAGGGGCTGCTTAGTATCCAACAGAAATTCCAGACGAGAGGGCTGCAGACAAATGTCTGGGCATGTACTGTTGCCAGATACATACTTGGGCATGGATTCTGTTACAGCTTTGCACAACTTGGATGGGAAAGTTCACCTTTATACTAAACCGACATGTCATTCAGAGTAATGAAAAGCTTGAATCTTTGTAGGAGAGGGGCTGCAGAGGAGTCCTATGGGAGCCTTTTAAGGATTTTAATTGATTTCAGTAATCTGGTTACACAGAAGAAAGCAGTTTGGTGGCCTGGGGTGAAATGCAGTGGGAAATATCTTGGCTTCTCAGTGTTGTGCCCTCTCTCTTGCTCTCTGCTGTTATGTCTGTCTGTTGAAATTATTTCTTTATTTTTAAAATCCAGTCGAGACAATTCGCCAAGCCTGAAGGAAATTCGGAATGGCTGCCAGCAGCAGTGTGACCGAAAGCCTAATCTCCCCCTCCGCCTTCTTCACACAAGTCCTGACCTTGTCTCTCAGGAGGCCACCTTGACTGAATCCCGACTCAAACCAGTTATTGTCACTTCAAATGAGATCCACGTGGAAGTGGAGCGCAACAACACAGCTAATCAGAAGATGACGGCCAACGTTGGCAATGACAGTGAGCCCAACCTGATTGACTGCTTGATGGTCAGTCCTACCTGCAGCACCATGAGCATTGAGCTGAGCGCCCAGGCAGACAGGATCCTTGGCTGTTATGTTGAAATACTCAAGATGCTGTGAGTAACTATTTTAAACAGCTTTTTGAACAATGTCATCTTAACAATGGGGGGCTTTTCCCACAGGCTTGTCATCTTCAACATCTGTGGCCAGCAAGCTCATGGTTATAAATCTGACCCCAGTTCTAGAGAGTCCAGCGTTTGAAAGAGACATCTGGCACTGCCAGTGTGTTCTAAAAATAGCATTAGGAAGATGAAAATGGAAAGCTTATTTGTACAGTGAGCCTCGGGCATATTACAGAAGACGGGATGTTGTTGCCAGTGGTTTCTGTTTTGTTCTTGCCCACCAAAAAAAAAAAAAAA
>Ga0065711_1027982_pt1 | contig 44468 bp, 25 predicted proteins | sample Hoacrofraction12_FD_59098 | JGI IMG/M metagenome (GOLD analysis project Ga0065711, IMG submission 59098) | Hoatzin crop microbial communities from Cojedes, Venezuela - Epithelial fraction 12 v2 (version 2) | ecosystem: Host-associated > Birds > Digestive system > Esophagus > Crop | place... | reverse complement strand
CTGGGGTGGAGGGTGGCACCCCGGGAGGGGGGGGTATTGCTGGTTGTCGCTGCTGTCCGTGGGTCGGACCCACGGAGAAGGACCCTCAGCCGCGGCCAAGCCCCCCTCCCACCCCCCCGACCGAAGCCCCCCCCGCGGTGGTCGCTGCTCCCTGCGCTGCGTGGAAATAGCAGAGTCCTTGTCCAGGCGAGGGGGTCTCAGCTGCCCTCGCTGTTTTCCTAAATACCGCGTGAAATCAGTGCGAAAGGGGGAGAGTAACGGGGGGCGGGGGGGTGGCGATGCCGTCCCGACCCCCTGCGCCAGTCCGGGGTGCCCCAGCCGAGCCGTCTGTGTGACACGGGGAGAGAAACTTTCTGCCTCTCCCCAGCTGGGAAAACCCGAAGCGGGAGGGGCTCGGTGTCCTGGGAGCCGGGACCGCTGTGCTGGGCTGCGCAGGGCGCGGGAGCCCGGACGGGGATGCCGAGCCCTGGGAGGCCCAGAGGAGCCTCGACGGAGGGGACCGGGGCTGAGCCCCTGCCCCGCGGCTTCCATCCTCTCTCCTCCGTGCGGAGAGATCCTCCCGGATGCTTTCAGAGAGCGAGTGGGTCTTCCCCGTGGTTTAAATCTAGGTGTAGGGGGTGAGGAGGCTGGGTACCATCTCCCCAACACAGGTCTCGGCGGCCAAGGCACTGCTCCGGCAAGCAGAAACCTGTCAGCGGGCTGGCAGCAGTCGGTGCCCTTTCTGCAGCCCCTCCGAGGATGGGAACAGAGCTTCCTCAGCTCTCCTACTGCAGTTGCACTGCTGAGCAAGAAATAACTTGTATATCCTCTGACTGGTTGGGGGTGGGTGGCTGCGGCTGGGTCGGAGCACTCGGCTGGCGGAGGGTCCTGATCCATGCTTGGGACCTCCTCGGCTGTCTCCTGCCCATGGTGGAAGAGGGCATCCCTGACCCGGAGAATATTCCCTCTTTGCCTGTTGAATCTGCTTTTTGTCTCCAAGTAGCAGAGCCTCAGAGGGAGAGCTCAGTGTTAGTCTAGCATGGGGAAACTTGCAGCAGGGGAATGCATGGGAGACCAAAATCGGTGGCTGTTTTGGTCGTGTTTCTCCTAAAGATTGGTCACTCTCAGAGAGGGGACCTATGTAGCCAACCTGCTCTGAATTACCTGTCTCGCTTTTCAGCTAGCGAAGGGAAACAGGCCCTTCGAGAGCTGATCTCATCCCAAAGTCTGTGCTTAAAAAGCTGAATCTCTGCAGATGGTTAAAGGCGACAGCTGAATCTCAGCAGAGGTACCAAAGGCTAGAGATGGCATTCTGAGCATTGCATACGGGGCTTTAGGTGTGCGAGTTCTCTCCTGAGCCCCACTTGTGTGCCCCTGTGGATCTGGACTGGAGGGCTTTGGCTTTCTTTTCAGAAGGATGGGCAATGTTGTTTTACTTTAGTTTCATCTGAATGCTCTCTGAGACAGAGACGTCCCTCACTCACATGGTTGAAAAGCTGTAGGTTACTTGTGCTGGTGTGTGTGCAGCCGTGCAACCATGTGTCCCGGGCAATATAATTACAAATATGTCTGGATGGAGAGGGGGAAAAAAAAAAGCTTGCAAGAACCAGCAGATTTACAGAAGGGAACAGATCAGCTGATTTACAGAAGGGACGAACTAAAGTTAATAGTTCACATAGAATATGGCTAATACCTGGCTATTACGTGTCGGTCTCAAAACTTTGCCATTTGCCCTAATTCAGCCTAATTTGAGCAATCTGGATGTATTGCCGTTAAAATCACAACAGCTCCCGCTGTGACGGAGTCTGGCTTGGGCAGACTCCGACACGGATGAAGTCGCGCAATGAGAAAGCACAGCCTCTTGGAGGGTACTGCAGTCCTTTGAAGACCTGGTAAAGATCTTACTGTTTTATACCCAAAAGGCTTGAGAAGCACCAGGCTTAACGTGCTGGCAGGTAGTTAATTTTGAATCTATAGCAGACCTTTCCTTTAGCTGCACTTTTTTTCCCCCCTCCTTACTTGACAGCTTGTTTTTCTGTTTCCTCACTGTTATGAGAAATACGGATATCTGCCAGCGTGTGAGATTTCTGCGCCAGTACAGTGTTTGGAGCAGTGGGATTCTCTGGCTGTGCCTGAGGCTTTGTGGTGCTCTGATTACAGAGATAGTAAAAATAATAATGTATAGCAATGTCACTTTCCAGAAACCTTTTTGTCATTGCCTTCTTTCATCAGGGACTGTAGTAGTTCAGCACTTTAGGAAAGGTACGTTTGTGCTGCAAACCAAATGTACGAGCAGCTCGAGTGAGTATTCCCAGGGGTATCTGGAGTAAATTAACACAGCCATAAGCTTCTGGCATAACAGTGTTTGGTCCAGGCTTGATGTCCATTCCCATCATGAGCTTTCGCTGAGCGCTGCGATGCTAGCAGCTAGGTTGAAGTTGCATTAGGTGCATCTCCCAGAGATGGAGGGAGGCTCTGGGCTTGGATGGCCGGGGTACCTCTGGGGTGCAGAAGCTGGGGAGACTCACTGCTGTATCCTGTGCTTCTGGTGACTTGGTACCTCGAATTAGGACAGTGGTAGAAGAATAACTGCTTGGTGAGCTCTTTCTGCTTACGCCAGTGATGAGCAGGGTGCCAATGCAAATGTTTCATGTGTTGCATAAATGATGACTTCGAGCGGAGTTGCTGACACCCATGCTTTTTGCTGGCATTAAATACACATTTAGCTATTATGATGGAAATGATGAGACATTCATGCCTATCCCCCTGCCACTGCAGGGAGCATCTTTGTTATATCTTATTTTTCAGTGTTTGGTGCTTTTTCGAAATTTGCCAGCTGAATGAGTCTTCTTCAGCTTCCCCTTAGAGACTCGCCCAAATCTGAACAGATTTTGCTTTTAGGACGTTTTAACTGATACTCAGCCTAAGTGGATCTTTTCTTCACTGCATCATTTCTTTCCCTCTGTTGCTTGCGCAACTGTAAAAAAAAAATAAATCACAGCGTGACTCTTCTCTTACTTCCCATTCAGCCAAATTGTTTGCAAAGAGAGAGATGGAGTGTCTGACCTACTGGCAAAAATGCTTTCTTTCTTATACCCTGTTTGACACCAGGTCACTATGCATATTGGGATCCAACAGATATGTTTTAAATACAGATAATAAATGTGATTCTGCTGCATTGGATGGTTTACCTGCTGTTTCAGTAGGCAGGTAAGCCAAATATAGAATTATAAAGTGACGAACTGAATGGAAATGGTAATGCTAAATGCCTTTTAGCAGGGAAAGTATGTTTGTGCTAGTCTGCTGGAATACTTCTGGAGGAGATAAAAATGATAGAAAAAATTTATTTGGACATGAAAAATCTTTTATAAAGTCACTTGCAAGACAAAGCCAATGAAGTCTTAAGGAGGGAGGGGAAGCATGAACTCGAAACTGTGTCAAGTACAGTGGAATGAGTATGTTGAAATAATGTCAATTTTCATTATGAGAAAAGGTTAAAAAATGGAATGTAAGTTAAATGTGAAGTATTTTAAGTATATTGGTATGTTAAATCAAAATGCTAGGTACTAAGCTAAGCATCCTGGGAAGCAAGGTGAAGTTCTGTCATTCCATGTAAAGGATGGAGGGAAGATACATGCCAGTTTTGGCAGGATGCTATGTCACAAAGCTAGATAAAAGTCAGCATGCCTGTCACCAAATATATGTGGCAGAAAGAACCAGGATGTCTGCTGGAAGGAATCTGAGCATCTCGTACACTTTTATGCTGTAAATGAACTGCACCTGCTTGGGGAAAGCGTTGGGGTCATTGCGGGTGGCTCTGTAGAGACAGCCTGTGTGCTCATGGTGAAATAAGTTGGATGGATGATAAAAAAAAAAAAAAAGAATAAAACATGTAAGAGTGGTTTTGTGCTTTATCATTAGTGACGGTGAACGTTGTGTTTGTTCTTTAACTGGTTAATAACCCTGCAGTGATCACGGCAGAGGGTGGTGCTGTCTGAGTAGGAGGGGAGTAACTTGAGGGAGGAAGAGGTAGAAGAACATGCATTAATGCACGGGGTAGAGAAAAATTAATGAGATGCAAATCTTGAGGATAAGGTAGAAATAAAAAGGCTTTCTGTGCACTTCAAAAGCTAAATGTTATTATTGTTAAAAGATAATACATTTTTATTTTCATGTAACTGTAAACCTCTGTGGCTTCTTGATCTCTGGGATTCATTTAGTCTCTGTTGGCCTGAAAATCTCTGAAGGGATTAGCTCATTGCTAAACATTTAGGAAGGAATCCTTTTTCTAAGTTGGTTCCCTCACTGTCCCTTACTGGTATCCTTGTCCCTTTCACTGAAGCATCTGCACTGGCTATTTTGGCAACAAAGCAGAAGCTGTCTGTACCAGCTGCTGGGGTGATCCAGTGCTGTATTCCTTGGTTTCTAAGCACTCTGAAAGATCTTAGACTCTTAATTTATGAGCAATTCATAGTCAGCAGAAGAGGCTGTGGAAAGATTCCTAGACAGATCATATTATTTTTATCACCTCGTGCTATGCAGACTTATGTCTTTGAGGTGAAAAGAGAAATGTACAGCTTCCATTTTCCATGGTGATGGAGGGTCATAAAAATGAGGAAAGAAGAGCAAAACCCATGCTATAAAACTGCTGAGAATAAAGTCGATGGAGTGGAAACAGGTGCATAAAAGATGAGAAGACAGATGCCGACACACAGGTACCGCAGCAGTAAGCATTGCTACCGCAGCACGTAGGCACACCAAGGCGGGAGGTGGGGGGAAGCACAGGAGAAACCGGTGAAGTGTTGGAATTTGAAACCTGAGAAGAAGGACAGATGCTGGCATAAAAAATGGAAAGTGAGCCATGGTCATAATGATTCAAGAAAATTAGGCATGGCAGAAACTGCTATAACAGACCATAAACTCAAAAGACTAGTAGACATTAAACCAACAGAAGATTGCATTTCTTCCACCATCAAACACCACTTGATCATTCAGGATGAGTATTTAGCATCTGTAAAAAAGCCCATGATTTTATTTTCAGTTTTTTTCTTCCCTTTATTCCTTATAGCTGGTGTAGATTTAGAGAGGGCGAGCGAGGACAGGAGCTCTGCTGGGATTCCTGACGCATCCTTGCATGGTGCTGGCGGGGACCATCAGCAAGCCGGGTGCCGGAATGGGCATACGCAGTGATTTGGGTTCTCAGCTGCCTCCTCCAGGCCACGTTTTCCACTGGGTGTTGGTTGGCAAAGATATAAGAGTCCTGTGCATTGCTTTATGCCAGCTGATGACCTGGGTCAGAAATGCTGGAATCGCTTGAAAGGAAACCCTTGCCTGCAAGTCTGGCTCTGTGTTCAGTGAAGATGCTGGCAGGGCTCCCACCGACTGCAACGGCCGTGGGGCAGAGCCAGGGGTTATCAGGACTTGCAGGGCTTGCCCTGTGGGCAACAGGGAGATGCCATCAGAGCAGGCTTCCCCCATGTCCTGCATGTAGGTTGCTATCGACCCTTGCTGAAGAAAGCGGTAAGCACCAGTTAAGAAGAAAAAAAATTTAGAAAGTGGAGATTAGATAAGGGTTGGTAACAAGAGAGGCAGCCTTGAGTGCCTCGTGCTTGAGATAGGAAAGAAGCAATGTTTGGGAACAGGTCAGGGAACAGAGAAGGCTTAAGGTGATACTTCAAGATTGTTGAGAAGTATCTCCAGAAATTATAGGAAATGTATTACTTGGTGGTGAAAATGCTGGGAAGCTCAAATTTCATTTGTTTAGATTTTGTTCCACCTTAGAGGTGCAAATATTTTCCAGGGATAATCTGCAGGAAAGTGGCTCAGGGTGTTTGGGATTGGTGAAAAGGATGTGCCCATCCTGCCGAGTACAGGAGCATCAGGAAAAGAGGTTTATGTGAACACGGTGAGCCAGCCGATGACACTGGACAGATCCCTGGCCCTCTTCTAGTTACCTGGGTAGACACAGCCAAAAAAGCTATTTTATGTATAATAATTACCAAAGTGGGTTACTAATGCTAATCTCATGATCCAATTTGATGAAAAAACCCTGCTTTGGGGAAAGGATGAACTTTTCCTCTGAGGTTGGAACTGACCTGAACATGCTTAGAGGTATTTTTGATGTAGTGAATATGGTCAGAAAATGGAAATGCATCAGATAACCAAGGTAGAGGAAGAACCGAGGGGGAGTGCAAAACCTGGAGATGCCATTAACATAATTGCTGCTGGCTTGATAAAGTACAGTATACATTTAATAGTAGGGAAATCAGTGTCTAAATTGGTCATACTGTCCCAGAAAACTAAAATGCGCTGAGCTGGAAACTTTTAGCAGCAAACTCAAGGGTAAAGGTGATTTAGACCTCAGCTGTTGACTCTGAAAGTGTTAATTTCCTATAGCTTTTCTTGCAGCATGTGAAATCCTTCTGGTTTTGTGCTTACTCTCTGAAGTTTCTCAAAGGAAGATCTTCACACAGGCCCGCCGTGTTTTAAACACGTGTAGGGGTGGTGCCACGCCTTTTGAGAAACGTACGTTGGAAATGGATGACTTCTGATTTTTCCCAGGCTTTTATATCCATGGCTCCCTCCTGCTGGCAGGTCAGCCGTGCTGATCAAATGCTGCTTGTTTCTGGTTAGCTGCTTTTTATCTCCAGCTGTGTGGTTCCTTAAGGCAGATGAAGAAGAAAGAATTCCCAAGACAGTTCTTTTCTTCTCCCTTCTGTTTGGTCTTATTTCATCTAATTTTTATAAAATTCAGATTTCTCTTGAAAGGAATGAAACAGGGGCCCTAACCAGACTCCTTTCGAGCAAGATTTATGTTTGCATGGAGGGAATATGAGCTGATGTGCATCTCAGGGATGCTGTGGGGAGGCTGCTGGGTAGAACTGGAGTGGAGAAACGATGCAGCTCTTCATGCCACACTTTTCTTGGCAAGCATTTGCGCTGAAGACCTGCTGATGAGCTGCTTGTCTTGCCTTTTGATGGATGTCAAGTGTGTGCTGGTTGGTAAGGTAATCGCTGTCTGCCCTAGAGCTGCTCGAGTAACAGCTGAACCCAGGCCAACTCTCTCCCACAAGATCAGACAGGGTGACTCTGTCGATTAATGCCTCTTTTTGATGCTGAATATGGGATTCACCAGGACTCTGAATTCTCATTTTTTTGGCTGGAAGCCCGCTGTGCTCTGTGTTGGCCCCTGCATGGTGAGAGGCAGGGGATCCCGGGGCGTTGCTCAGTCCTGCACCAGCACAACGTCTCCTGCCAGCATCAAGTAATCCTCTTAGGGATGCACAGGCGAGGTATTACAAACAGTTCGGCACTGAGCCCTGCACTGCTGCTGAAATAGCTGTGATTGATGATCAGATTCCCATTCACGCTAGCTAAGAGGAGCCATAATATAAAACAGAATCAATTCCCTATCTTTTTGTTTTGCAGTATTTTTAACTGCACTTAAAGCTAACCCTGCGTAAATGTTTGCTGGCTTTTCTGAAGAGTCATCACTTTTTAGTTCCAGCTTTTAAATAAAAAAGAAAAGAAGCTGGTTTGCAGCATTGCTCATTGTGATGCTGACCTGCTAATCTCTTGAACTGCTTTTCTAAACAAGGGAAAAGATTTCCTTAAAACCTCATCATGTGGTTATGCAGGAATTGCAGCTTGCATTGAAAAAGTGGGCGGAAGAAAAGATAGGCCAGCACCTCAGTACTGCAGAGAAGCATTGGAAAATGTGAACCTTGAAAAGTGAAAATCTGGAAAGTTAAACGAACTGGAGCTAAGTTGCATAGTGTTTTAACGTCCTGTGGCACTTAAGTAAGTAGTGTGAATTTGATGGGGTGGAAGCAATGATGCCTGACTCGAGGTTTTGGGAGGCTTTAGGTGACTGTTACTGAAAGTACGATTTGATTAAAAAACTTTGCCATTATTCAACTTCAGCATTTACACTGTAGATAGTCTGATGGAGAGGCCCAGTGGCACCTCGTTGGGCACCACACAGGCTGGAAATAAAGGTAAATTATTGGGGCGATATCCTGCTTTTGTAGGCAGTCTCTAGCCTGCTGAACCTGACAGGCCCGAGGAGCTCTGGTCCTCGAACTGTCCAGATCACCCCAAGGTTTGTTAGCGTGCTCCGTGGCATGGATTTGCCCATGAAAGCTGGCACGGGATGGGACACTGCAGTAGGGTCTGTGGGTGGACTTCCATGGTAGTCCTCCAGTTAGACAGTAAAGATAAGTGGAGGCAGCTTTGTCATGGGATGACTGTAACTGGGTGCAGTTACCTGAATACCTACCATGTTAGGAGAGCACGTAGCACCCTTGTAGTTCTTCAGGACAGCAGAAAACCAGTATGAAGGGGAAACTTGCCTCAATGATCCGTGCACAGTCCAAGCATGAGATCCTGGTGTTGTGGAAGTAGATGAGCACTGGGCAGAACCAGCATTTCGTACTAAGAACAGTACTTATCTTGCTTTTAACTGTACAAGTTAGGCATCTAGTCTGATGTAAATGTCTAGTTGTGAAGACAATCACCCTTCAAGACTATTTTTTCCCATCCTGAAAGGGTGGTGTGATTTTTCTTCTGAATGTGCCCGTTTTCTTCTGCTGACTACAGAGGGACTCTGGCTTACGTCAGGTAGATGCTCAACTTTTAGTTATCTAAAGTAAAATAAAACTAATCTGGACCCACCAGTGGAATTAATCTCCACTGTAACTGCATTGCATTAGCTGTTACACAAGCTACAAGGTTGCTTTGCAGCACTCTGTAAGCCGCGGGGGTGAAGGTGTTTTGATAAGGCTGGGGCATCGCAGTGGTGGAGCTGGGAATCCGCAGTGACCTAATTACACTGGAGAAGGGACCTAAATCTTTGCCTCTGAACTGCTGAATTAAAATAGAAACGCAGCAGGAGCGCAGCCTTGGTCCTTAGTTCTGGAGGACTACAAGTGAGTAAGGAGTTTTATTGTTTAGCCTGGTAGCAGCTTCCTACTGAAAGTGCGTTATCACACAGCAGAGTCCCCTCTTATCCAGGGAATAATTAATATCAAGCCCCTGCCAGTGTAAATATCTGTCTGTGATGTATGCAGGATGACATATAAGCTTGCGTGTAATGATCAGCTTGTATTTTATTGCAAATGTGTGTCAAGTGGGCTAGACCTTGTATTTGGATTTAATTTCCCAGTGCAAAAAGGCGGGTATTCAATTTATGGTTGGTTACAATGTGCATGATTACAGGCTGACTGCGTTATCTGGGCAGGAGAAGCAGCTTTGAGTGCATTTCTTTTCTTCATGTTGTAGACTGGATCGTATCTCGCGGGTGCAGTCAATAGTAAGGCACGACTCGGGAACCGTGCCCGAGCAAAACTCTCATCTCTTCCCTGTCCTCTGCCCCGCGGGCTGATGAGTGACTGCTGATTGATTTGACTGATACAGCCCTGTCGATAACGCGTTACCCTGCCCCTTGAAGAGGGTTTAATGGTGCTGCAGCCGAAGCTCTGCCTGCTGCTGTCACCCCCCCGGCTCATACCTCCACCCAGCCTTGGTCCTATGCGAGAGAGAAGCTTGTGGCATTAGAAATGCTAACAGATTTGGATTTCTAGCTGCCCAAAAAGCTGCTTTAGCCCTACGGGTAAATCTGGATTTCAGGAGAAGTGTGGACTGAACAGGGCTTGGCTAGACCCTGCTACTGGAGATCGTTTTGGCTGGGGTTAGCAGCGTGAATACAGAGAGCCTAGGAGCTGAATGCAGCTGATGGCTGAGTTAAACCTAAGATGCATTTTCTCCATCATTTGCTTAGCCCAGGCTGCCTTGGGCTGGTAGCTTGTCCTCGGTTTTATTTATTAGCTATTCTTGCAGTGGCAATGGACTCTGTGGGCTTGAAGGCAACCCAAGAGGGCAATATTGGATAAAGCTTCCTCATAAGAATATGCAGTTACATATTTTTCATGTCAGGCTGTGATTGAAGGTCTTGCTTTGTTCAGTGAACAGGGCTATCTCAGACGCATAACACGGTTAAGCACTCACAGAGGGCATGGTCCTATCCTGAGACAAGTGGTTGCAAGTCAGGCAGAAGTTCCTGAGCTAAACCTCCCAAACGTGGCCTCCCTCTCGTGTTACAGATGTCATCAGTCTCTTTTTGTCTTTTTTTTTCTCTTCAAAAAATGGAATATTCATCAAAACATGCAGCATTCCTGAAGTTGAGTATTGATGAAGCTTCAGCTAAAAATTGTAAATAATGTCTTATTTGCGATGGGTTGCTTTTTCTTTCATGTTTGAAAATATTCAGCCATCTGGTCAGCAAACAAATAAAATGCTGCATGATATTGGCAGCAAAGCATACACTGAAAAACAACTAATGGGAGAAGGAAACAGTTCACAGTCTTTCTGCAGTCTGGCGGGTTTTTGTTTTGCGATTTTTTCCGCGCACAGGAGACTACTGAGTTAAACTTGTATTTGCAAAAAGCAGAAACTAGTCATGATCTTCATATAAGTAAATGCAGCTTTAGCAAAGCCTAAAGTCAATAAAATCATTTCTATTTTTACTTCCCCCCACGGAAGAGTTGGGCTCAGTGAAAGAAGCATGCCTTTTCTTCATTATCAGAATCCTGCCTTTGCAATACTGTGTGTAAGTGCAACAATTAAAGCCCTGGTTATAAACACATTTTCTGTCAATGGGACCATTTTGGTTGAAATCCTGTCTTGAGGAAGTTAGGCAAAGTTCAAGTTCTAGTGCGAATAATGTGTATTGACACTGAAGTGACTAATACCTGTAGATTTTGTCTCTGTTCTTTTGAGGACTATATATATTGGTGGAGGAGCTTTTGTACTGGGATATTATGGGGTGATCCCTTCCACACTGCAGGTTTATTTCACTCTGTCTCTCCCTGGCTGTGCCTGAATCTCGGCCTCTGAGGAAGTCGGGATCTGGAAGGGAAGAGCTGAGCTCGGAAGTGAGCCAGACTCATCCGTCCCCGTGGCTTGGGTGAGGAGCGCACCAAGAGCACACAGACCTGGGTGAGGAAATGAGGGCTGGGCTTTTCGCAGCTGTACCCTGCTTCTGCCCTGTGCAAGCCAAAGAAGTAAGCGGATATTTTTTTTGTGTAGCAACATCTCTCAAGAGAGAAAAGGAAATACGGAGCAAATGAATTTGGTAGGAAATTGCAGAGGAGGTGACAGGGCAGAAAAATGATACAAGATCAGATGAGCGAGCATCACCCAGACTTCCTTCTAATAACAGTGTTGTTCCTTTTCTAATATTTTTCTGCTGCCTAGTGCTGTAGGAAAAGCTCGCACCCCTAATGGAAACTGATAACCGACAGCAGAGGGGCAGGAGGGGAAGCTTTGCAAAATGCTCATGCGTGTGCTCGGTTTCAAGTACATGAATAATTTCACTGAAGTTCGAAAAGCCAGTGCCTTATTTAAGATGAAGTTTGTGCTTAAATACCATGCTGGATTAAGGTCAGGGAATTCTGTGAATTGCAGAGTCAATACTCTGACATAACTGAGATAGGTTATTGAATTTAAACATTTTACTTCCAGTAAACCGAAGATTTTCCTTTAGGTGCAATGGTGGAAAAAAAAAATGTACTGACTAGTGTTCTTTAAAAATATTTAAATGTTAAGTCAGTTTGGTGCTTATTGCATGCTGTCTTTTGTGGGTTTTTGTAAAAATACTTCTTTTGTTCTGTATACATTCAGCAAATTTTTTAAGACTAACTGGTGATATCCTTTCATATACTTTTTAAAATTTAATTGATGTAGCGTATTGGACAGAATGGTGCTGTGGGACTCTGCTGCTGGAGATGAAATGCAATGAAACAGGCCACATTGATTCCTCAGATGCTTAAATCTGGCCATAGTTCAGGTCCTCACTAGATTAAAGCGGACAACTTGCAAAATTGTATTTCCTTTATACTGCTCCACATGAACCTTCTGGGAGCCCTGTGAGGATGAGATGGGCGGTTTGGCGATAGTTTGTGAACTGAATGCTGGAAGATGTGTTTTCCCCTAGGAGACTGTAACTGCAGAGGCTAAACCTGGCTCAGAGCGGTGGCTCAGTGAGCTGGTGGCCGGACGGAAGGAGATGCACAGGCTCTAGGATGCACTTGCACATGGCCGAAAATGTTTGTGTTGCGCTAAATGGCTCACTCAGATTGGAGGAGCCTCGTAGATGAATATGCTATAATATTTACCTTAACATTTGCTCCATCTGTCTTATTTTTCTCAAGTACATAGATATATTTTTCCCACTGAAATTATCAGCTCAAGTCTTCATCTGAGGTAAATTATTTTGCCCTACTCGGCTGTTTTATGTCTAATGTAGTTCTAGTTTCTTGACTCTACACATCTCAGGAGCACCTGAAGTGAGTTTTTTGCTGTGTCCTTTATTTTGAGAATACAGAAAGGGACCAAAATTTGTCATCTTTTCCTGCATCTGATAAAGAAAGGATGTGACAAGGCATGGCAAGAAGTGGGTTCACTTGGCTGGTGCTAAAGGAATTGCTGAAACTGGGCACAGCATTGATGTGGGGGTTCAGAAGGAGAGTAAGGGGCAGAAATAAAAAGGAAAAAGTTGTCTTGGAAGATGGAAAGCTGAGTGTCTGGGGGAATCCTGGGGAAAGCTTGTATATCTGTTGAGCGGAGGCCGCCTGAGGTCAAGATGTGCTATGTCGCCTTGAAGCAGTTGGCTCATCTGGTTGCTGTCCATCTCAGGTCTGGAACCTGCTGATGGCCTTGACTCCTTCACAAACAAAAGCGCAGCAATTTTCCCTGGGGCTTTAATACATATGTTGGGATACTGCAGGTACCTTAGATAATTGCCTTCTTGGGGTTTGCTTCTGGGCTATTAAATAGCTATATCCTAAACTCTTTTTGTGCAGATTACCTTCTGAACAGGCAACAGTCAGCAACATCTGTCCTCAAAAAACCAGAAGCTTCGCTTTTCATATATGAGTCTTAAGCCTTGAATAGCTGGGAATAAAACATCAAGGTTGAAAAGGAGGAGGAATGAATAAAATCCAGCATATTAAAAGTTATAATTAGAACTGTGATCAACTTTGATACTGTCAGGCCTTCTGAACTGTAATAACTGTGTAGCTCTGAATAAAAAGCCTAACCATATTTGCAGTGAAATACGAATCTTGTTCTTGGAGAACGTTTTGGCTTATTACACAGTGCCAGCGTGTGTGAATTAGAGTATGCTGTGCTGAGATCCTGTGGGTGGCTTTATCTGGTGTCCATATGCACACAATGTTTGCATAAGATGTACCGTATAGTTGATGTTTATGAAAAATAGGCACTAAAATTTATGTTCCTGAAAACAAAAGGGTGGTTTGTGTGTATGGAAGTGACCTTGTGCAAACAGATCTCTGCCGATGTGTCTGGGCACTGCTCTGTTAGTGTGTTAGAGAGCACGCAAGGGGCACCCGGCCGTCTGGGGACCGTCCATCCCAATGGCCCCGTGGCACACGGGCTGTGCCTGAGCACCTGGCGTCTCCGAGCACTGTGGGGAACATCTTCCACCGGTACCCAAAGCTTTCCATCCCGTAGGGAAGGGCGGACCAGTGTCATCATATGGGGGTCTTGGAAGACGCTTCAGTAGCCAGCATGGACATCACCCGCAGCTCTTGGCTGAAGAGGGTTGTGGAAACTCCTTGCAAATGTGGCATGTGGAGTTGATGTGTCATCGTTCCCTCTGCAAGGCTGCTTATTTGCTTTGTGCTCTGACTGTTGAGTACTGAACAACAAAACATGAGGATTTAGTGAGTTTTCTCCTTTATGGCTTTGTGTGTAGAAATTTATGACAGTGGGGGAGGGAAAATACTATCAAATCAAAAGTGGGAGGCACTACACCTCTTTTTCCCTTTTTTATTGAGTGGATATGGGATAGATTCCCAGTAGTTAACAAAGCAAGTATTTAAGCTGTGGATAGGATGCTTAAATATTGCTAGTTAAAAAGCTGTAGCCCATTAATTCTGCTTTTGATGGGCCCACATGGGATCATGAATATTGGCATTAAACTTGACATTTTTTCCTTAAGCCTAATGTCTCTGTTAATGCTTGATCTTTTGAGCTAGCTGGCGTCAATATTGCAGGCTTAAGCCCTGAGAGCCTACTTTAGCGAGGCATTTAAAGGACTGATCTTTTTTGGGTTGAGGTGAAGGCATGCCCAGTAGCACTGTGACCCTGTTCTCTGTCACAAACTTGCACATGCAGTGACCTGAAAACCTCTTGTCACAAACAAGAATAAGTGAAAAAACCTGTTATTTTTAAATGCTTTTATTTAATATTGAAATAGGGCTTCCTGCGTTGGAAGAGATAACCTCAGGAAAAGGCATTATCATTGAAAAGGCTGGAAACAGTGGGATCTGATTACTCCTGGAGAAGCTGAGTTTTGCTGGGTGGAAGCAAAGCGAGATGAAACAGTGGGATGAATATTTGTAGGTAGTGTCAAATAATGACAGGTGTGCTGCCACAGATAGTGAAAGTATCACCGAAGAAGTTGAGCAACAAGTTGTGTGTGTCTATTAAACTTAAAATATGGTTACATGTGACTTTAAATGCTTGTAGTGGGTGAGACTCTTAGAAAAAGAAAAAAACAATCCATCATGGATAACCCTTAAACTGTAAGATTTTCTCATCATGAATAATAAAGGACATTTGTCATGTATAGGTTGGTAGTAATAAAAGTGATTCTCAGTTTGGCAAACTGTGTTTATTTGGCTGTAAATAAAAGAGGAGGATTATAAAAACTGATAGAAAGCTCATTGCAGTTAATGGAAAAATACTCACTTTATGGAACAGGATTAAACCTGTCCAAATATTACTGCTGAATGACTAAAAGACTGGATGACTCAATAATGTCAGGGCAACGAAGATGAGTATGTTTGTAAACATCCTTTACCACCATGTTCTTCACTTCATATTTCTCTTCTAGCGGACTGTTTTTTTTAGAAGATTTAGGAGCTCACTGAAAAAAATATGACCTCCTGATCACCCTTGTCTAAAATCTTCTTCAGAAACAGTAGAGATTTGCAGGTGGATTTGTTAGGTCTTGAGACTGAAGGACTAAAAACCCCACAACCCAAACCCCTAATTTCTGGGTTCATCAGAAATGTCCTCCTGATGGCCGGGAAAGCCTGGCAGTCTGGAGGGCACCTGGGTCCAAGTGGGATTCTCTGCCTTTCTGCTGACACTTGCCTTGACTTAAATCTTAATTTCTGTATTAGATCTTTAAGTTTCTGTTGCGGGCTGTGTAGGAAGCTTGGGTGTCATAGGAGGGAAAGACTGAGGAGTGGGGATGTCTTCAGTCCTTCTGAGCTGTAGAGCCCGACTGGGTGGATGTGTCTCACCACAGCCCTTTCTTCTGCAGGTGTGAACTTGGAGGTAATGTCATGTTCAGACGTGCCCACTTTGTGGGCTTTGTTGTAGCTTGCTCATGGGAGCTGTGAAGCTTTATACAGAGTGGCTCCTCAGGACAGTCTGATGTGTCATTACCTTGTTCAGCAGTCTTGCATCCCTCTTGCTCTTGTGAGAAAGGGACATGATAGCTGGGGTGAAGAAGGGGGAGTGATGTGACAACAGGAATCATTAGGATTTCTGCTTTGGTTGTGGCATTAACTTCAGCTTGTGTAAATGACACCGAGGAAATCCCTGAGAAGAAAGGCTGATCGACTGAGATGAAACCAGAGTTTTAAGGGGTAATTGAGGTGTGATGCAAGCTTGCAAAGCAGTGTTTGAAAGGGTCAGCCATGTCTGCCTACTCAGAGTGTCAGATTTTCTGTTAAAATCAGGTTTTCTGTTAAAGAAAACCCCAATCTGAATTAACATGTGCAAACAGCATTATTTTTTAGAACCTGAGTTGTTGGGCTTCTTTCAGTGTGTGAAATGGAGTGGGATTCGTCCCTCTGAGTGGTGCTTCTCCAGTGGGAAACACTGCCATCTCCAACTCACATCCCACCCTATCCTGTACTAAGTCCACCCTCCGCATATGCTTATTGACCACACAAGAAGTCCCACCATGTAGATGGCTGAAACTGGATGAGATGGATCCATCCCTCTTCTGCTGGCCTTTTTCCAGCAATGATGGTGGACAATGGCAGAGTCAGAGAGCTGGGAAAGTTGTGTCTTGGAGATGTATGAAGGGTGTGATGTGTGGACACTGTGTGAATGCATTCAAGAGCATGCTTTGACTCCTAGAGAGCTGAAACTGAAACCTGGTGCAGTGTGAATAGACGTGAGGCTTGCCCACTGGCTCTGTCGTCTCACTGGGTGGTGGAGCTGCCATCCAGTGTTGAAGGATTTAATATTTGCTTTCCAAGGGCCCTGGTGCCAGGGACTTCCACTGACACACTCCTGGGAAGAAAAATGAGAAGTGAGAGGGACTTAGCCTTAGTGAATTCATTTTCATAGAGGTTAATTTTCAAGAGGGAAGGCTCTGAACTGTCCTTTGGGCTCTTTTAATATTTGTAGAGCTTTATGAGGATGAAAGGCTGTGTGAGCGCTCGATGTTACAGTTCAGAGACAGCAGATGACATGCTGCTACCCTGTAGTAAGCCAAAGTGCTGCTGACAAGTCTATTACAAGTAAGGTCTGGCTGTGGCTCATCGCGTTCAGCGGCTTTTTACAAAGGATAAAGTGTTTTAAAGAATTTTGTGGGAGAGCTGTGACAAAATGATCGCACCAATTTCTTTGCTCCACACCAAAGACAATGCTAGTGTCAAAGTAGCTGACCTCCTCCAAAGCAGTTGTTATTTAAGGCCAGAAACAGTAAAATCTGGCCTTACAGTCAAATCCAGTATGGTATTTAGATTGCAGAACCCTCTGAGAAAGGTCCTCTGGATCACGAAGAGCAAGACCCTGAGTGGTTTAAGCATTATAACTGGATGAGTGTGTATCAGAAATCCGTAGGATTGGTGCTGGGAATCCTGAAAGGCAAATTGACATGTCTCAGGTTAGCAAAGGTTAGCGAAATATTAAATGTATTCCAGGGAAGGGGATGAGCTGGGGTGAGTAGTAGGTGTGGAGAGTATAACGCTGTTCATTTACCACAGTGGCATCTGAAACATGGTGTGTGATCAGAGGGTTGAAGAGCAGAAAGTCTTTGTCATTTTTGCAAAAGGAGGATCCATATTATTGCTACTGACCCATATTCATTGAGTTGCAAACAAAATTCATTTTAAAAAGAAATTAATTAATTTTGGTGCTATCGGAGGGAAAACTTTAAATGATTGTAGACTACGTGGGGAACCAGTTCCTGACTGACTGTGGTACATACGTGGGGACCCCATCCTACAATACTCCAGTGCCTCACTGTAAGCTATACATATTGTCTTGAGGTGGCTCTGTAGCAGAGCAGAGATCTTCTAGCCTTATTTTACAGATGAAAAGTAATGGCAGATGTGACTGGCTTATGTGTATGCAGTTGCAGTTCAGAGAGGATTGTTCCTACTGGGTTCTGAAAAATGGCACTTTGAGCCTTCTGCACAATGATGTTCCCATGCTCCCAGTCTGAGCTGGTGCTATGTGGTACTACAGGGTTCCTGCTCACAGCTGAGATCCCTACCCACGCGATGGAGAGCGCTGCCAGCCCGGGCTCTCGTACTCCATCCTGCAAAGCTGCGTCTTCCCAGCACATTGGCAGAGCAAGGTTCAGAGTTTCCTCAGCACCTTTTATGTGTCTTGATTATGGTGGATTTCTTAATGATGGAAAAAACTGACATCTTGAGTCTTAGGGATGTGGAAGGGGAAAGGGTTTTACAAAGGATTTGATGTTGGTCTGGTTTAGTTTCCATTGAAACGGGTGGAGTTTCTGCTACTGATTGAAATTAGAGAGGACTTAGACTGGTGTCTGAAAGTCTTATCCTTGTTTTTCCATCTGTTGTTATGGGGTGTCCTTGAGGTTTCCAAAATTGTAGTGGGAAAGTCTGCACTCAGGTGAGAGCCTGGACTGGAGCCATAAAACTGGGCTTTAGAGGTGGGGTTCTCTGGTGGCGATGTGACTGAGCACTGCATTCCTCAATGTGTTGGATCTGCCTGCAGTTAATAGACAGATGTACCAAGAGGTACAGGCAAAGGTAGACAATTTTGGGGTTGTTGGTCTAAATCAAGCGTCTTATGTCAAGTTTGCAATTTCACAAGATGCTTGACTCCTGCTAAAATATTACTGTGTTATTTTTCATTTGGACAAAACCCTGAACTACTTCTATCCTGATCCTGACCATTTTTAGGACAAATTCTGAATTCTTTTGGAGTTCTATTTTTAATTCAAATAGATTTTCATTTTTGCCTTCAGAGTGAGTAAAATAAACCTGACTGGAATTCCTAGGGAAATTCCAAATGACTAAAGCTTCTTCAAAACTTTAATGTTGGTTACATTTCACTGCACAGTTGATTTCTAGCTTCAGCCATGCAAATGTCCCCATGCTTAACATTAACCTCCATGCTGAGCCCTGATGGATGGCATCTCCTCACCGCTCTCCTCACCACCCTGGGTGTTGTGACATGGTTTTTGCCTGCCCTTTCATGTCTTGTGCCTCAGGCACCATCATCACCTCTGAACCGTGGAGGAGCACAGAATCACAGAATGGTGGGGGTTGGAAGGGGCCTCTGGAGATCATCTAGTCCAATCCCCCTGCTGAAGCACGGTCACCTAGAGCAGGCTGCAGAGGACCTTGTCCAGGTCGGGTTTGAATATCTTCGGAGAAGGAGACCCCTCAACCCCTTTGGGCAGCCTGTTCCAGTGCTCCGTCACCCTCAGAGGGAAGAAGTTCTTCCTCGTGTTCAGATGGAAATTCTTATGCTTCAATTTGTGCCCGTTGCCCCTTGTCCTGTTGCTGGGCACCACTGAAAAGAGTCTGGCCCCATCCTCCTGACACCCACCCTTAAGATATTCATAAGCATTTATGAGATCTCCTCTCTGCCTTCTGCAGGCTGAACAAGCCCAGCTCCCTCAGCCTTTCTTCGTAGGAGAGATGCTCCAGTCCCCTCACCATCCTCGTACCCCCCCTCTGGACTCTCTCCAGTAGCTCCTCATCTTTCTTGAACTGGGGAACCCAAAACTGGACAGAGTACTGCAGATGGGGCCTCCCTAGGGCAGAGCAGAAGCAGAGGAGAACCTCCCTCGACCTACTGGCCACACTCCTCTTGATGCACCCCAGAATGCCATTGGCCTTCTTGGCAGCCAGGGCACACTGCTGGCTCATGGTTAACCTGTCATCCACTAGGACACCCAGGTCCCTCTCCACAGAGCTGCTCTCCAGCAGGTCAGCCCTGAGCCTGTACTGATGCATGGGGTTGTTCCTCCCCAGGTGCAGGACCCTGCACTTGCCACTGCTGAACTTCATGAGGTTCCTCTCTGTCCAGCTCTCCAGTTTGGTGCCAGTCCCTCTTGGTCCATGGGGTTTGGGCAGCCCCATCACCACATGGCAGGCGTTAAGCAAAGCACGTGAGGGTTTGTGTGCTTAGGGGCTACCTAAACATCTCGCTTGGGTGGGAAGTTATTTGGAATATCTACCATAAAATAATCCTAGTGTTCTCTGAACCCTCCAGCTAAGGGTATAGGTAGTAACTTTGTGTTCCACACCTCCTCATTAGGGGATTAATTAGCTGTGCTTTTAAAGATATGTTGACAGTCTTGAAATCTTCGTCTCTAATTATTATGACCTCACTGTTGTTTTATCTCAACTGTTTCACCTCTAGAACTGGGCATCATTTTCCCACCTTCAGGCAATTTTAGTGTCAAAGCTGTTATTTTCACTCAACATTATGACCTGGTATAATTTCTTCTTCTAATTCTACAAAAGAGGAAAATTGACAACTCAGTTTCTCAGCCTCCTACGCAGGGTAGCACAGTATTTGCCTTTTATTCCCAGAGCAGCAGAGTTAGTTAACACTGGTAAAATCTGGTCCTGTTCTCTGTTACTGGAGAAGTGATAAAAATAAAATGATAGAGGAAATTGTTTGCTCGTTTGTTGTTGTTTTGCCTTTAGGATTAAGTGATGTGCTACTGAAACTGGAGACTTAATGATGACTCATTCTCTCTCCATTATTGGATGATGCTTTTTGAATCAATCCCTAGGTCTTTGAGCTAATTATTTTGAGGAGAGAAAATAGTGCGTGATTGTTCCCTCCCTCCCCCCATACTGTCATGGCCTATGAGGAGGGAAAGGAACAAAAAGTCCAATATAAGCGCTGACCCTGTCTGAGTAAGTTAAGAAGGAGCTGGAATTACTGATAGGAGTGTTGGACTCCATCATCTGAAGAAGGATGAGCATTCAGATAGGAAGTGCTTCGGCTAGTTAGTGAATCCATTCACTATGAATTCGTAGTGAAATTGTAATTATGCCCTTTTGTGACTAAGCCTAAATTGCTGCCTTAACAACTTTCCAATCAGTAAGGCTAGATGAAATGGTGTTAAGTAATATTAGCAGTTTATTACTAACATTTTTCAGAGGCAAGGCTGCGTTCCCTTAATTTTCCACGAGGAGCACACTCTGTTGTTTATCGCTTTGCTCCAGCTCCCTCTGATGCCGTCAGGAGGGTGCTGGCCCGCCAGGGTGGGAGCTGGTGCTGTGCCGCAGCCAGGCAGCTGCGGCCATGGTGGGCACCTGAGCTGCCATCGTAATTGCGAGAGCGGTGGGGTCGATTCAGACCATCAGCTGTGCGGCTCCCAACACAAGCTCCCAACGTGATCGGGAGAGCTGGGGTCTGCGTCTGAATTTTCTTATAATGGGTGGATGGTTTCAGTTTTGTAACTATTTGTCTTCTCTGATGTACAGGGTAATGGATGGGCATGAAACCTGCGTTACTGTCTAGAAGTTAAGCAGCCTGTAAATAATTGTGCTTTGCTTCTCAGTTTTCCACATTTCCAGCAGTGAGGCATAGCATACTATTCTGCAGCCCTTAACCATTGGTGTATTAGGACATTAACAAACCTCGGTCTGCACATGTATCTTGTAATACCTGTGTCCTGTAAAAGGGGGCTTTAGAAGAGGATGTTTTTAAGCCATTAGAGATGGAGAATTTTAAGAGGGAGGCCCGGTGATTCTCTCAAAGCCACACTACAGCTCAGGCTGGTGGCAGACGATGGATCAGGATATGTAAGCCCTATTCCCAGTGGTTGCTCTAAGCACTAATGAACATGCCTTTTCCTAATGCGAAGCCAAAGCCTTAAGTCTGAACTCAGGATGTTTATAAGCCAGTTATCTTCAGCCCTCCCAGACATTTGATAGAGTCACAGTCCTGACTCACTCTTCTGTGCCATTATGAGTAATCAAGCTGGTGAAATGACGGAATTATCTCTGATTGCTTACAGCAGTTTCTCCTGTTCAGGGAAAAACATTCAACTAAAGTGACTACTAAAACTACCTACAGTCCAAAGAACAACATCATTCATTTTTTGATGTACATTTTGGTCATATTCACTCATCACAGGACTCCTCAGGAAGAAAAATAAATCCATACAATTGATTAGATGGGATACTGGAGAAAAGTGGGTGGAAAATGAGTCAGTGAATCTCTAGTTGTTATGGTACCCAGATGTGCCTGTTGTGGACAGGTCTAGTAGTTTCATTTGGATACATACTCATGAGTAATTCTGTATTCCCTTCTGCCATGCAGAAAAGAGCACCTGCACTCTCATTTATTATTTATCTATGAGCAATGTTTTTCATTTAATTAGAAATGTCAAGGTAAAATGATATTTTCTGGGAATAGAAATGAGTCTTGTACTGAAAGGGTAATGTGTGCTTGGAAAACGTTAATACTTTTTAGTTAGTGAAAATCATGATAGAACTAGTGTGCTGCACCAGACTTTGTAGAAATAATGTTTTGGAGGAGATCATAAAATCGGATAAAAAACCCCATTATTTTTGGTTGACCTAAGCAGCCATTTATTGGTAGTTAAAGTGCATTCTTTTTATCTGGTATAATATCATCCCTGTATGTTATAAAGCTCTTTGTGGATGCACGTGAAGTGTTACATGTAGGAAGAGACGCGCTGCTGTATCATTCTTTGCACTTACCCCTGTTTTGCATTTGATCACTTCCCAGGTTGCTGCGTTGATTGCTATCCATGGTTAAATTCTCAGCAGCAAATTCAGTTTCTGAATGGGCGTGTGGTTGAACATGTTCCTCCTGCATCTTCTTGCATGGTGTTGCAGAGGAAAGCAAGGGACCGTGCACAAATATCAGGTGTCTGGTAGGAGGTGTTGAGGATGGGAGCATGGAGTGGGTAAAGAATCCTACCAGTGGATGAGGAGTCCTGTCAGTCCTACAGACCTCAAGAAGAACACTCCTGAATTCATGGAAAAGGTGTCCGTCTCTTTGGGATTTGGTCTCTGTTCCCCTTCTCCAGGAAGCATGGCTCTGGGAGGGTGGATGCTGTGGATGCCGAATCTTTAGTTCCAGAAGTGCTGGAGCAGGGCACTAATAAAAGGGATGCTGTTTTTTGCGTTAAATGTCGTCTGGGGACCAGATGGGAAGGATCTGCCCATTTGTGTTAACCTGGGGGTGCTCAGACCCACTTGTGCTACATACAGGCCTTACCACGTGGCTTCCCGTTCTTTCACATGGCCAAAGGGCACGCCACAGCCTTGGGCTGTCAATCTTTGCTAGATAACCCAGTTATCAGTAAATCTTTTAACAGTTTATAAAAAGTAGCAGCTGTAGTAAGATTAATATGTTTGAAAGCATCAGTTGATGACAAATGGTGTTTTTCGGCAACTCTGGCTCACACAGGTAATTTCTGTGAAGTCAGTGGGATGACTTGCTTGAGTAGAGGCCATTAGTCATTACGTCTGGCTCTGTACGTCCTTAATGAAGCTCATGTTGGTAAAGGAAGGTTGCTGCTTCTAAGAGGAAGGCACAGTTTCAGAATTACTGAGTAGTCGGTGTTGTGGGCAATCATCATTGCTCAGCAGCTTCATCATTTTAGGAAACATGACTCAAGAAATTGTTTCTGTCAAAAACTCCCGTTATATTTTTATTTGAATTGGGTTGGATGCAAGTCAGTGGGAAGAGACTCTCCATTAGCCTAGAAGCTATGTATGTACTTGGCATGAATAATAGCCTCTGCCCTAGTCATTTGTAAGCCAGTGACCTGGTCTTTGATGGATTTGGCAGTCTGACTCCACTGATTTCAGTAGCCTTAATTTCTTTTGCAGGTTAAAAAGATGAAGACAGAGTAGGATATAGTGAAACTGTTACATACAGGTGTCTATAAGGAAAACTAGGACTAAGCATGCCACCCGGTTCAAATAATATTAATGTTTCCAAATTTTCCCAGACAGCGCCATGTGAATTTTCAAGTTGTCATGCATTTTCCCTGGTGAGGTATAGGGTGGGAATGGCTGGAAAAGAGTCTGCAGACTGAGTTGTGCTGCTTTTATTGGTTAGTGTTTTTTCTCTAATGATTAAATTCAATGGACTTCTTGATATGGGGTGTTGCAACATGTAGTTGATAGCACCAAAAGGGTGCTTTCCTATGAGCTGTGTATGCAGCAAGACTTGGAAATTCTTCGCAGAGAAAAAAAGAGATTGACCTGAGCAAAATTGGACTGCAGAACCTGAGCTGCTGCTGATCCTGGTCATGATTTTGGTGGTACCTGAGCATGGCTGGAGTGGCTTGCTGGGCTGGTATCTCCTGCTGCGAATGCCCACTGCTCTGTGGGCACTGGCGCCGAGGACAGAGCATCAGGGATTTCTTTACAGTATGCCTGTGCTCCTATTGGGACTGGGACTACTGGGGACTAGCTGAAAAAGTCCAGTAGTAGTAAAGGACATAGGGCTTTTCTTATAATATTATGGACCAGCTAATCAGAGCTCTTCAGAAAAATAAGTAAAAGCAATGATATTATCAAAACAGTGGGGATAAAAATATCTGCACTGGGGAAGGTAAACAACCAGATGAAGATACAAAGAGACATCTCTGACATCTCTGACTAATAGGAGAAAAACAGCAAACAAAAATGGGGAATTACTTCTATTATATAAAATAGGTGATGTTGGCCAAAATATACCAAGGCAACGGAGAGAGCTAGAGAAGAGAGAATAATGTTTACTTTACACTAGATCCATTACTGATAATGTCGTAAGTATTTTGTGATGAAGGGATACTCACCTGTGAAATACCTTTATGGAAAATAATTAGAAAGTGATGAAGAGCTTGTACAGTAATTGGAAGGATGATTTGAATCTAGAAAACAAATATTCAGTTAATGTATGTAAAGAGTTTGCTACAATAACGAGTAATGGAAAAATCTGAGAAATGGAAAAAAATAATGCTGTACCGTTTTTCAAACAGAAGTAGCAATCTTGGTTATCACTGGCCCATAAACCTGACTAAAACAGTGTAACAAATAAGAGAGGAGAGAAAATCATTATCTAGCAAATAGTGAAATCACAGATTTCACTGGAACAAATGATGTCAGACACATTTCATTGCTTTTCCTAATAGAGACAAATCAGTAGATGGAGGTGACTACAGCTCGAGTTATTTATGTCTGGCCAGTGATAAAGCCCTTGCTATTGTATGGCATTGAAACCCGCTCATAAAACAAATTCCGCCTGTGCTTTGAATCCTATCGCATGGATTGATAAGTGGCCGAGGAGCTATAAGCAAAACAGTGCCACATCCAGACAGAGATTCATAGGAGGGTAACTAGTTCACAGAGCAAAAAAGCATTTCTGTTTAACATTTCCAGTTTCAGCTACCATCAGAAACCGTGTAGGTGGTATGAACTGGTAGGTATAGGAGACACTGAGGAAAAAGGGAGAATTCATGATATGGAGGTATTTGATTGCTGAATGTGTAACTTAGTGACATAGCATCCAATGAATTATTTTTACATCCTCAGTGTTTGCTTTATTTTTTGTTTAGGATTTTAGGTGTACACAAAGCAAAGTGACATGAAACTCTTCCTGGTTTCTATGCAAGGGAAAGAGTTGGCCATGCGCAGGGAATCGACTGGATGTGTCTTAACAGCAGAATTGCATTGCTTTACTCAGAAGGAGACTGAGTCAATGTTGGCCAACTTTGCAATGGAAATCCAATTCTGTCTTACATCCCTTTCAAAGGCTGAGGCTGGGCTGGATGCTAGAAGAATACTCTGTGTTTTGGGTTTAAAAGGGGGCTGTGGAAATGTTGATGCATGCTGGAGTGCTGTACTGTGTAACTGCAAGTGAGAATGTTCTCCCAAATGACTTGCTTCCTGCACGATAGCTAATATCTACCAATAACAAAAAATTACTTTCTAATGACTTCTTAGAGAATGGAGGATTGTATCAATCAGAAAAAATGACTTCTAGTGAATAATTCAAGTATCTGTAGTAAAAATAATCTAAAAGACATGTTCAGTGGAAAGCAGGAATGTGGAAATAAGGAATGTTTAAAGAGATCCAGGGATATAGGGTGACAACATAACAGACTAAATTTGTGAAGTAGCATAGTGAAAAGGATCATTTTGGTGCCAGTCTGTCTCCTGGTGGCTTTTCCTGAAGAAATAATGAAAGATACCAGTGATGAAGGGTGTGAATAAATAGCTTAGGGGAAATTAAAATTAAATTTTAAATTTGATTCAAATTAAATTCAAAAATTCAATTCAAATTCAAATAGGTTGTAAGTGGTTGTAATGGAGAGGGAAAATACGACATCAGTTTTGTTCTGCTGTTCATGGCCCCCCAAATGCTGGATTGAAGCTGAACTGCCTGAAATACTGACGGCATGAGATGAGGACATCTCAATTCTGACAGGGTGACCCTGACCGGTTCCTGGACTTCTGGGCCCATCTCTGCATCCTGTGGTGGCAATGATGGGGGCCTTCCAAGGCTCTTTGTTTTGCCTGGGGATAAAGGTGTGGCATAAAAGTATTTTCCTAGGAAGCTGGGTTGAATTTTGACTTTCTAAATCTAATAGAAGTGTTCTCAGGGTCACTGCTAATGGACCTTCTGTCTTTTAAAAAGGCTTGCAAAGGCAGGTAAGACAATTACTGAAACAATCTTGACACAGCTTTTAACTCTTTTTTCGCGTTGCCTTACCAAAGCACCTGTATGTGCCATGGTGGATCCAGGGGAGCCGGCAGCATGTCGTGGCTGGCGTGAAGCATGCATCCGTTTAGGTCCAGCTCTGATGGCACCCTCTGTTGCTAAGGCTGCTTGAGGGCTGAAGGCTTTGTCCCCTCCCGACACACAGCTCCTGCCAGTATTTGAAACCAGAAAGACTTTAATGAGTCTGCCTCTCACAACAGTGGAGAGGAAGGGCCAATTATAGGCAGTGTTTAGATTTCAGCATCATTAAATTAATCAGGAAAATGCATCCTAGTTTCTGTGAGGATGTTGTGTGTTGCAGCTGAAGAGACTGTTCTACCTGCTGCCTTTGTCCACTGCCTAGAAACAGTGAGAAAAGCTAAAAAAAAGAAACAAAAAAAACCTGTTGGAAGAAAATCAGCTCAATGTAAAATTCAGTATTGTAAGACGAGATCAACCATAAATATGCGCTGTTCTGTTGACTTTGTATAACCATGCTGCAATATTATCTGCCTGTGCCTAGTTTAATCTGTGAATGTATAAAATGATAGCTAATATATTTCTCATTTTTTCCAATAAATTCTAATATACACACAGCTAAAACAACACCCTACCTCCTCTTTGGCAGTGAGCAGCTTGCCTTCTGCTTCCATCTTAGTTTTTATTTCTTCCTTCTCCTCATAATCCTTCCATTTAGCTCCCTTCTCTACTAGCCTTGTGCTTCCTCCCCTGCTATAGCACAGTCGGATTTAGAAATGATTTTATGAACTGAACTTTACAGAGATAAAGAGCCAGCTCCTGCAAGTCATCTGTACATAAAAGACCAATTAACCTTGAGAATCAGTCCTGAAGGAAGCTGGGGAAGATTTCTGCTTTTCATAAGCAGAAAAAGCAGTTTTCATTTGCTTTCATTTCTGCTTTTTCTGGGCTTTTTTTCCCCGTCTGTGTTTGAAATGTGCCATTGGATCAAGCTGTAAGGAAACTCCAGTGACTTCCATGGGGCAAATGAAATTGCATTTTGATACTGAATTTGACTGGGTAGTTTTCTTTGAAGAATGCATATTCGAGGAAAAAAAGCACTGTGACAAGTTGTAGCTTCAGTAAAGATGTAGCAGCGTGACTTTGGACCAAAGAAATTTCTTTTAATCAAGAGACTTGTAAAAATGTTTCTGATTTGACATTTTTCACTGCTTGGTCTTTGGAACAGAAATTTAGATTCGTGAAGCTGGATGTAAATGCACCAGGGGTCATTTTACAGCCCGTTACTGTAGATAGGAGCTATCAAAATAGAGCAAGTGATTTGTTTAAAGAACAAGAGCACAGGCAACAAAGATAGAGAAAGACAAATATTGGCAACCAGGTTCTGTTCTGTTGAAGGATAACTTGGTGATAATACCAAAGATTGAAATGAAAAGTGGTTTCTAGATGTGGGGTGAAACCTTTACTTTCATACTCAAGCTATGAAATACATTGGAAGCTCTCATTGCTTTCTTAGAACACTACATTCACAAAGCATTTACATTTTTTAATGTACAAATGTGCTATATGTAGATACCCTTGATTTTAGTAAACAATGGACTCTTGTTTTAGAGAACATTTTCACCAGTTTAATTCAGATCTCAAGTCTGACCTGCTACAAGTCGGGAATTGTATTGAATTGATAATTTTCTGTCTCTTTAACTTTTACAAGACTTTATTAAAGTCAAGCTAAAGAAACAGAATTACCATTTGCTTATTGAATCATACTTTGGAGTTAAAAAAATTGCATTAGGGAAATCCAAGGAAGGAAACTCTTACTACTAACAGGAAACTGATAAGAAACCATGAGTGAAGCCAAGTTGGCCTGGGAGCCTGGAAATTCATAGATATTTGCAAATTGCAGTGTGACAATCCTGAAAAGCATTGAAGTTGTCCTTGAAGTCGATAAGAAATGAGAAAGCTTCTCTCCTCAGCTGAACTCCAGGACAGTTTTGAGCTCTGAAGCAAATATTTTTAGGTTTTTAATTAAAAAAAAGTCTGAAATGCAAATCGCCCTCAACTTACACTGAAGGAGGATGGATTCAAAATGTGCTGAAGGCAGGGGAAGGTTTTGCAGTGAATGCAGGGGTTTCTTGAACTGCTCCATGTCCTCCCCTCCCTCCTTTTCTCGCTTACAGCCTGTGCTCTCATTGCTGTAGCTGTGTGGTAGCTTCTTCGCGAAGAAAACACAGAGCTGCTCTTTTAAAAGCTGGCTTTGCAACAGTGTCATAAGATGCTGTAGACTAAAATGCACTAAAATTATGAGGGTGTATAAGCAGCTCCAGGCTACAATGAACCTCGCCTTCAGTCTGTCCTTACATGTCTAGTCGTGCTGCGTATTCCCAGCTAGACAAGGGAGGAAGGGTGGCTGACGGACCTGAAGACTGTTATAATTTGGGTAGCATAAAAACGCTGTGAAATCAGTGACGATCACATTGCTGTTAAACTTTTTAACCAGGGCATTTCAGGAGCAGTGAATGGGGATGGAGCTTTCTCTCCTCCTATTCACCCCTCTTGCCCCAGTTGTGTGATTCCCTTTGGAACTGGTTCCTGCCCCAGAGGGGTTCCTTCTTCTGGGGTGAGGTGGGGAGAAATGGGTCCCACTGGTCCCTTCTCTCTTGTCCTGCAGGGGTGTGGACAGCCCTGTCCCAGACACTGTAAGGATAATCTCTTGGGACTCATATACCTCTTGTCCCTCACTAATGCCGCATTCACAAATCCTTGGCTCCGTGTTTCAGTGGGAAGGGGGTTGCTGTAGACTGTGGGAAGGAAAGGAGGCTGTGGGATGGTAGGATTTCGGGTTTCTTGGTGGGTGCAGGGTACGCTTAGCATTGCACTGAGTTACAGATGATCCAGCCCTTTTCACCTGAAGCTGGTTCCCTGTGGATGCTAGTGCTGGGTGGTTGCTGTAAACGTTTGGACAACCCTCCCCATACTTGTGACTTTACAGCTAATGATCGTTGCAGCTACATCCTGGTCCCCAAGTGCTCATGTAAACTCATGCTGGCATTGATAGCAGCATATGCTGACCGAGGGGCTCGTAAGGAATGACATCCTCATGGCATGTGAGCAGGCACAGTAGGTACAAACCCCTCCAATGGTGGGATGCTGTAACCCTCGTCTCCGCTCTGGGTTGCTGGGACACAGAGCACCAAAGTGACAGATACAGGCAGCTATGAATTACCGATTTCCCTGTCAGCAGACGATGACTGCCACTTTGCAGGGCAATCTGCTCTGCTTTTCTTTGTGTCCCCAGCTCTGTTGAAAGCCCAGCTGAAATTTGGGCTGGGTGGTTTGTCCTCTTCAGATCTACTTTTAAGATATTTTTTGTGTGGAGAACCTTCCTTTTGAAAGAGATTTTTCCTTCTCTCATTTAATTTCTTTGTCCACACTAGAGCGACGGTACTGCTGTCAGCTTTGCTCTGCTCACTTTGGCTTACTTAGGTCTCCAGAAATGCGGCAAATGCAGTCAGACAGAAAATAGCAAAGCATGAGCTGCTTCTCCAGCAATGCAGAGGACTCTTCCAGCCACTTCAGAAATACATAACACATTTTTTACCAAACACTGTTTTTCTCTTGAGAGATCAAACTACATTTTTTTTTCTTGCTAATCGATGGGAATGTCAAATCCCCACTGGCAGGAGGACCTGTGGATCAAATCCCAGATGCCCTTGCAGAGCTGCATCCCTTAAAGGGTGCAGCTTTCTTATACTGTGAAAGCGGTATATTGTATGGTTTGGTTGTGAGTGAGATTTTTTTTGTGGTTTGCCTGCTTAAAATTGGTTGAAAGATAGTTATTGACTTAGTGGATTTGGATGGTGTCCCTTTTCTGAATCAATTAAAAACTGAATTTCTCTGGAGCCAGCTGTTTCCCTGCTCAGCAAAAGCACTGGAAGCTCAGAAGCAGCGCTCTCCAGTTAGTTGTGGAAGTCGAGCTTCATTTCTTAACTAAAAAGTGAAAAAGAAATCTGGAAAAGGCAAGACTAGATGTTAAGAGTTTGTTGACTTGGAGGTTGAAGCATTCTGTACCATTTGAGTGAAAAAAAGTGGATAATCTATATACAAAATGACTAACAATGACATGTGGACAGCATTCATTTTCTAAAATGGCTCGGTTTGAGAAGTTTACCAGAATTGGGTCATTTCCCACAAAATAGCTCAGAGAACTGATGCTTTTCCAAAGAGCAATTTTTCATCCAGAAATTCCCAGCCAGTTCCTGTCCATACGTACTGAGCTTCCCGAGAGAGAGCTTCTGCTGTGGTGTAAAGGCAGATGAGGTCCTCCTGCATCAGAAACTTGCCCTGCTGTGGTCTGGAGCATCTTGGCAGCAGCAGGAGCCCTGGGGGGCTGTGCGTCCCTGAGCCCTGCCGTTGCTGCGTTCCCCATTTTGGTAGGAGGGCAGGAGAGAGTCTGTGTATCCTGGATGTATTTAAGGAGTAAGAAGATGTTCTGTGAGGGGCGATCATTGTCTCTGGTAGTTACTAAGCACCTCCTCTTCTGAGTTTAACAACAATTGTTTTTTTGCTCCTGTAGTTCTCCCCTGCTCCTATTCCCAGAACATTTTATTTTCTGTCTTTTCATGCATTAACCTTACAAATGTGAGGTGTTTGTGCTGAATATAATCTATTTAATAGAAAATGATTTCCTGAGGCTACGGATCTTAACCAAGTATTAGACAGACCGAATTCAGCCATGGTGCCTATTGGCCTGTGAAAGCCACGCGTTTACTTTTTTTCTCTCGTCCTTTCCTGGCTGCATAAATCTTCAGAGGATCCTTAGCCGTGTGTTAAAGCTAGTTTGGCCTGAGGAGTTAATCCTTTCTAAGACAAGTCTTTTCTCTCTCGCATGCATGGGTATTCCTGAAAGCACAGTCTAAATCCAGGAGCGTTTTCTTTAGAAACTCACGGCCTTCTGCGAAAGAAAGTACTTTATTCACCTAAAGAAGAGAGCACCAAAGCTGCTGTCTTTAACATATTCCTCATATATCATCATCTAATGTAGACCTGTCTCTGTCTTCACTTTGGAAAATTAAATTGTTTAATGGCTGGAAATTTGATTCTCTCTCTAAAACAGGGAGAACAGACTCCGCTGCTTAATCTTCCTGCATCTACCCCCTGACCTGAGCTCCAGTGGATAAGAACTGTTATACATTTCCTGACTTTTAGTAGGCTTTCATATGCTGATAAATCTGTGCCTCTCTCTCTTCCCTGCCTAAATTTCTGCTCATGAAAAATTATTTTTTTAGCTGTTTAGGCTCGCAGTTGTTTCCATGAATTCATCCTGCTTCATCAGGACTTCAGGGGGAGCCTGGTTAAATGTGACTGAATGCGCTTATAAAAGAGCACTTTATTTTTTCTTGGGATGAAAGGATTATGGGCATGTGAACAGCAATATTGAATAATGAGACCATTTGTAACAGGAAGAATTATATGTAAGTTCCTTCTAGGTAAAAGGACAAACTTTGCCTGCATGCAAGTACTAGAAAACCTTTGTACTTTTAATATAACCCAATTAGATTTTTTCCTCTCTGAGCCACCCAGTTAGGGTTATATTAAATCCATGAACTCCAGACACAAATAAGTACGCAACAAACACCCCAGTTGTGTGAGCAAATGTGCAAGCACTCTTCACCTACAGAGCCTGTATAGCCGTACAGTCCTTTTTGTTACCCCAAGCACAGCTCTGTGAGAGACTTCTTCCTTTTGAGCTCTGAGTACAGCCTCGTGGTTCGCCGTCCCCAGCCCCACGTGTGTCTGCCTCCAAGCCTTCAAAGCATACTGCTCCCTACACCGAGGCACAGCCCACAATGCCAGTTTTGTCTGGTTTTCCTGAGCATGTTGCTCTCTGCTTGTTGTGGAGATTTAGGTGTTCAGCTGCTAAGTGAAGTGTTCAAGGCCAGGTTGGATGAGGCTTTGAGCAACCTGGTCTAGTGGAAGGTGTCCCTGCCCATGGCAGTGGGATTGGAACTAGATGATCATTAAGGTCCCTTCCAACCCACACCCTTCTATGATTCTGTGATAATTCACATTCTGCACTACTCAGAGTGTCTTTGAATGTTTACCCCTGTGGGAGCCCTGTTACAGCTACAGCCCAGAACCCAGGTGGGTGAAGCATCTGTGAGTGGAAATATCCTAAATCAGCTGGGTGTTTGGCTGTGCCTCACGTGCTGTGGGTTTCTCACCGCTAACCTGAAGTTAAGACCTTGTGCTAAGTGATGAGTGTCCTACAGGTGAAGAAAGATGCAAAAAAATTGCTTTCTGCCTCTGTCTACCATCATCTAACATGATATAGCTTATGATTTGGGTAGCATGTGGTTGGATGAGGAAAAAAGATTATGTGCCTGGTAGCATCATTCGCACCATTTTTTCTTCCTTGAAAACCACGCTGAGTGTGTAAGTGCAGTGGCCCTGTGCAAACAGCTGTTAGTCGGCTGTGTTATTACTGTTTTGAAATATAGAAGCTTGCTCTCTGTGCAGGATGCAGAAATGGCAGTTAATGATCCAGTTACACCCACCTCTATGAAATTTAGGTCCTGGCTTTTCAGAGCGTTTCCCTGTTTGGGACTGCTTGTGGTGGGAGCTGATGTGTGGCTCCTGGCACTTACAAATTGCTTCTGGGCAGGGGATGATGAGGATGGGAATTGTCTCTATGTCTGCGGCGTGCTGGGTCTTGCTGCACAGCTGCAACGATGGAGGAGGAAGGAGAGGGGTCAGGGTGTGCGCCGTTCCTCTCCAGCGTGCCCTTATCTCCACCGCCAGGTAATGATGGACATTTTCTGTGTCCTGTCTGTGAGTGGGACAAGGGCATCTCTGGCTCCGTTGCACTGATAAGGTTTGGTGAAACACCTCCCAAAGCCATGAGGGCGGTGGTTTTGGTTGCACCTCCATGATGCGTGCTGTCAGTATGTGGTTCTTCACCAGGTACCTTCTTGAAAGCAATTCCCTGCTTTAAACCCAAACATAATCCTGGGATCACACAGCCCCGTGGTCTCCAGGAGGAGGAAGTGGCCCTTGATGTGGGCAGGACCAGGCCACCCCCAGGGGATGCTCGTGCCTCTCCATGCTTAAACCCAGCTGCATCCCTCAGTGAGTCTTCTCCCTGGCCATGGCTTTCACATCAAGCAAACAGTGCTGTTGGTTTGCCAGCACAGGGAAATCCTCGTAACTCCTCCTCTGCTCTCCGCTGGCCTGACTTCTGTGCACGCCACTGCTTGCTGATGGCCCTGCCATTCCTCATATGCGTTTTTAACTGTAAGGGTCAATTAAATCACTAATGCCATCATCTGTCTGCCTGGGATGACTCCCAAGCACCTAACATTTTGCTGTGTGATTACACAGAGCATTTGTTTCTTTGAGGCTGTCTCCGTGAATCACTGTAATGTATTTGCACTGTGAAAGGGATTTGGAATTAATGCGTCCCGAGTCATGGCTATGGATTTAGCCCTCCGTTCTGTTTGACACTGTTGATGTTTTTTAACGAGGAGACGTCGGCCGTGCAGTTCGTGTTGCGCTGATTCATTTTTCATAAATCACCAGCTCGGGTTGTTTTTTTATTTTAACCTCCTTGTCCTGTGAAGTGGGGATAGCTGTGCTCGGGGGGCAGCTCAGCCCCAATGGGACCGGTCACTCCTGGGTTTAATTTTGTCGTGATTTACTGCAGCATCACACAGTAAAAAAAAGGAAAAAAAGCGAAGCAAACCCCCAGGCTCGGGCAGATGGCCTGTGCTGGTAATCCTTCATCCTAATGGCTCCTGACAGAGCATTTGTGGTTCACTGCTAGTCAGGGTTGTCCGTCAGAGACAACAATTTTCCTGGGCTATGAAACTTAGCTGTAGCAGTTTGCTTCACTTGAGCATCTCTCATACAAAAGAACAACACAGAAGAGGGAATTACTCTTTTGGAAAGGGAAGCACCCTCATTCTTGTTGACATAGTCTATCAGCACATGATTTTTGCTCTCCACGCGTGCTTATGTATTTTTAAAAAGGTGTTCCAGCGTGTAAATTGTGGTGTTGGAAAACGTTTGTAGGTGCTGGAGATGAAAGCCTACAAAAGCAAACCGGCTTCAAATCACAGGTCTTCATAAGAGGCCAACGTGGAGGCAACAGTGAATTCAGGAATGGTGTAGCCAGGATTGCTAGTGCAGGATTTGATATAGCACTTTGTTCCTTCCCTTTGTGAATCCTGTGGATGTAAAGCTATTTTTCTGCAGAAAACCACCAGGACCTTCACTGACTTTATCATCTCTTGTGTTGGATTTTGCAACCCTGCCCGAGGTGCCAGGTGGGTAGAAAGGCTGTAATTGAGATTTGCTGTGTTCTGTTCTGTGCCCCCATGTATGTGTGCGAAATAGCAAGTGGCGGAGGATGCATAATTATTTCTCTGTCTCTGTGCCTAGTGGTGCATAGTTGTATATTGATTTGCTGTAGTTGAGATGAGCAGGCTAATTACAACGTTTCATTACGAACACTGAATTACAGCATTAGGCAGACAGTTTTTTGGTGTGTGACAAATCGTGAATAAATTGAATAGGACATTGCACAGAGAAAGGCACGTGGAAGGTGGCAGGTTGGAAAGGCATAGCATGGCTTTGGCTGACTTGGCAGGGCTGCTCCATCCCTGGAGTCTCCCTGAGTGTTGCAGGAGACCCTTAAGTTATGTTGATTGGGGTTATCTCTGCATTGGGTGTTTCGATGAATTAGTACTGATGGTGTCTCCACCTGACACAATAAAGCTTTGTCTGCATTCTCTCCAGGCCACTTGGAAGTGGACCTGCCATACGGGTTGTGCAGTGGTTATACTCTGAGTCCTGACAAGATTTAATTCTGCAATATTTTGAATGAATGAATTGAAAGAAATATGTCCTTTGAGTTGGCTTTGTGGTGGTTTTTTTTGTTTTTCTTAGAAGAAAACATTTTGATGGGTGGGATTTGAAGCTTCTACGTTAAAAGGAAAGTTTTCTAATGCATTTTGACAAGCATGCTTTTAGCTAGAAAGTAAACCATCTCCTGTTTAATTGATATTTCAGAATGATATATCCTTTGCTTTCCAGCTGAGAAAACCCCACAACTCAAACAATCCTTCCTCTCCTCCCTCCTTCCAGCCTTCAGAGTGAACGACTTTGATATTCTGAGTGGTTTCATCTTAAAGACCCTTGGGTGGCAGAGACTCCTCTGTGATGACATGTACCACCCTCGGGAGGCCCTGCCTCTCTCCTTGGACAGTGAAGGGAGACGTTCAGACTCATTTAAATGAGAACAGCAAAAGTCCAGACTCCCAACTTGGGGAAGATTGGATACTGTTAAAAAATGGAAACATAATCATGCTGTGCTAGTGCTTAATTCTGATTTTCAGAGCCAATTAAGAATGCATTTGGTTGCCTACTGCAAGGTACAAACATGTCAAGCCTATATGACATCTCTTAATTTCCACTTATCCCTCCTTAAATGTTGAATCTTGCTTAAAACTTCAATGCTTATAAAGTGCACTATGGGAAGATGCTGTGGAAACCCATGCCAACGTTAGTCTGAGAAACGCAGAGTTAACAGTATTTGGAGGAGAGCTGCTTTTTATACAAATTGCCTTTCAGTGTATTATTTTTATTATTTTTTTTTTCTACATCTAGACTACATTAACCTTGTGCTGGCTCCATCATGCTGGCTGACGTAAGATGGATAATGTCGGTGGCCTGGCATAACAGCCCGCATGCCAAGTGCCTTTGAACAGCACCCGCTGCCTTCAAAGAGGGAAGCCTGCTTGCTCAGTAAAAGGACGTGGAACAGTGCTATCTGCCTAGTTGGCTGGAGAAGCCAGTGCCTCTGATTTTGAGTGATGAGCTTTCCTTGGCAAGAAAACAGATGGATTATCAGGAAAGCTTTGCAGAATGACAAAAGTGGGGCCAAATGTTCCTATTTTACTGCTTTTTGGGGCTCTGCTGAGGTTGAGATTGCCATAGTGGGAACTGCTGCCAGGAGATTTCCTCCTGTGGTGAAAGCAGGATCGACACTGCAGATTTAGGACGCTCGTAAGGATGAGATTGATCCAGTCTTTAGACCCTCAGGAGGCCTGCATTCGCTTTTCACGTATGCCACCTTGTCATAGCACTTGGGGCATGACGCTTAGCTAGTTAAGAGCCCAGCTGCTATAGCAATAGGTACCTGGACAGGAGCAAGACTCTTAAGTACCTTTTGCAAATGTGGACCTAAATACCCTGGGTCTGAGCTCTTTGGCAGAATTAAATTGAGGATAACAACACGCGTCTTCCATAGAAAGGTGCTGTGAGGATAAAGACGTCAGATTGCCCAAGGTGTGCTTTGATATCCTGTGCTTTAAGGAAGCAGGTGTAAGCTAAACCTTGAATTGTAAGATATGACATAGGCTCTCCTTTCAGGTCTCAGACCTAGAAGCTGAGAAGAGCAGCACAGAGCAGGTATTGACATCAGGGCTGTTCTTACCTATTTCAGAGAATGCCACCACTGCCTCAGAATTTCACATTTTCTGGTTAGAGTGGGAACAGGAATCCCCGCAGACAGATCCTTCTGCAGGCACAAGTTTGCGGCAAGCTAGGTGAATGTTAATGTCTGTGTTGTGAGCTACTCAAGAACTTCCAGCGTGCTCAGGAAACTTTTGCCTAGTGGAGGCTGACTTAAGCATGTGCTGTGGTCTTTCCTCATGCCTCAGGTGTTGCTCCAGTTTTGGGGAGAGGCGTAGGTTTGCTCTGTTCTTAGAATTTCAGACTTTCTTTTCATTTTGCCTTCGGTGCTTTTTTGGGTTGATTCCTGTACGTTTTAGTGATAGGGTGCTAGCTGCAGCTCCTTCCCCAGCTGCATGGCAAAGACACGGAGCCTGAGTTTCTGTCACTGCTGACCGGGAGCAGCACAGCGAGCCTGAGCCTTCACTTCTATAAATTCCTGTTTAAAAAGGAGCTTCTGCTTTTGGCTCAGAATTAGTGATGCTTATTTATTTCCTTATGCAGGGAAAATGCCTGATAAACTCAGAGGGAGACGTATGCAAACTCTGCAGCCCCAGGAACAAATATTACACCTCATTTAGCTCTGCGTGCAATCAAGCCTGTGCAACCCTTTCTGCGCTCTGTTGTGACAGTCAGCGCGGTCTTGTTTCTATTTCGAGCCTTGACTGATTGAGCTTTTGTTTGCTGGGTTTTGGCTCCATTGCTGCGTGCTACCTGAAGAGGAACTGAGGCAGCAAACAGCTTTCCTGATCTATTGTTCCTGCTCAGAGCAGATCTGAGCAGCTTGGCCATCCCACACAGGAGTGAGCAGCGATCCCGAGGGGTGGCCAAGGGGACAGGGACAAGGTGGGGACTCTGACACCTGCTCTTTGCTGGAGGGGTGAGGCTGGTCTGGCTTGGCAAAGACACAAGGCTAGGAAAATTCTCACTGGCATCTCCAGCATCGAGAGAGAAGGAAGAGAGTTGTCACTGCTCCAGGAAAAAGGTTGTATATTGTTTTTTCAGCTCCACTTGTTGAAGACTATCTTTGTCCATATCTTTTGCGACCTTTTCCTGTGGGAGTTTTGCATAGAAATAGGAAATTGAAGTAATGAAAGGGGGAAAAACAGTTACGTGGAGCTTACAGGAAAGTGTTACTGCAGCTGTTTTAGCTGGAGCTGTAGGTCACAGTCCTGCAAGGAAAGGGAAGAGCGTTTGGTTGCTCCATGCTTCATTCCTGGTTTACCATGTGGGTCTGAATGCCTTTCTGCTTTGTCCCAGGTTATATTTCTGCCCTCCTGTATTTCTGGGGCACCTGTATCCCTTTCAGCTCTCCAAAGACTTGCACTTGGGTGAGGCCAGGTTAAGGTGTCATTCTGCTGGCAACCGCCTGAGTTCAGAACGGAGAGAGCTTCACTTGAAGCGTGATTTTTATCTTACCAGCGTCACGCATTTGTGTCCATGTAGATAAGGTGAAGCCCACGCTGAAGCACTCAGGGTGCTGTGAATGGGCAGTTGCATTGCCCCCGTGATGTGTTTCCCTCCCGCTGTCCATCAGGATATTTTCTGTCCAGCTCTACAGACCTTAGGAGCTCAGATACTTGTTACCTTGCTGTTGGTAATGCCTTCTCAGGCTGATCTGAATCCCTGCGCAGAGGTGACTGGAGTGAAATCTCTGTGTGTGTGTATCTGTTGGGGTGCCACAGAGACAGGCTGCAGGAGAAAGCACGAAGCTGGGGTAGTGCAGGGCGAGGAGAAGAGATTTGTGATCAGCAGAAGGGAACAGATGGGTTTGGTTGTAATGCCTATTTTTATATCTAATGTTAATATTCCCACCAGCACTTCAGTGATACATAACACAACGTAAAAGCATCTGGGGAGAGAGGAGGTAAGGGAAATGGGTTTGTCATATCCCAAAAGGAAATCCGGCTACAGTTAGCTACGGCTGTCCTTCAGAGCTCTGTGGGCATTTGCTTGACATACCGATGCCATAGAACCTGAGGAACCACGATGGGCCCCTGGAAGGGAGCAGCATTTGTGCCCAGTGCCCTGATTGCAGAGAGATGTTTTGTCATGGAAGGAGCACTCTCTCAGAATGGTTTTTTTTTTATTCCAAGATCAGGAAAGCCATCAAGCTCCTGCTCTGTCGCCCCTGCCATCCATGTCCTGGCGAGGTCAGTCCCATCCTGCCTGGCTTGTTATAGAGTCTCCTCACGCTGGACCATGGTGGGATTTACTGACGTGCTTGGAATAGCTTTCTGACTCGTTCTGTGAAAGCAGTTAGTCACCACTGGCACACACAGGTGGAAGATGAAAGTTAATTCTGCGGCACCTAATTAGCTGTCATTGCTGGAAGGGTTTGAAAGCAGAGAGAAAAGGTTGCAGTTCTGGCTGCACGATTGGTGGGGGTCTCATGGAGCAGCAGTGAGATACACCAGATTTCACCTGAGACCTATACGTTACTTTTAACGATCTTTTGTCTTTCTATTAAAAGATAAACAAGAAGCTTGAGTCTCTGTGGGTGTAAATCAGTGTATCTGTGCTGCAGACAGTGGAGCTCTACCAAATTTTATCAGCTGAGGAGAGATGGAGCCTGTGGGTTAAATGATGACAGAATTATCCTTGTGTGAGTTTTTGTGTGTGTGTGTATGAAAATGCATTTGCAGGTGCGTACGTGCCCACACACTAGTTAGCGGTGACTTTTTTTATTTTTTTGTATTTTGTGCACCTTGGAGGCCTTACCTAGACAGCAGTCATAAATGGAATGTCATCAGATTGTTAACACGTCCCCGACTTGTTAACAAAATTATCACATGATTTGTAATTAGAGTCAAGACTCGTTGAGCAATATTCCTTTCAGTCCCCTAACACGTGCAGATATTAGAAATCCATCTGATGGAAAGCACAGGACAAAAATGATCGATGGCAGGTTACAGTGCTCTTTATTACAGCAAATTAATTGATCACGTCTAGCAGATTTTCCTCCCAGCGGAACCTCTGGATATTGAACGTGTCTCTCTCATTTATCTTCTATCCTTGCTGTTGGAAATATGCCGTACAGTTTCATATCATCATTTAAATTTATTTGTGACCTGAGATAGTTGTGTCATCCTTGAGACGGTTAACTTTCAGCTAAAAAGTTTGATGACATTGTAGGAGATACAGGGATGGATGTTATGAAAAGTGTTTGGATGAGAAGGTGGAACTCCTCGATGCAGTCCTGTGTTAGCAGGTCCCACCTGAGAGCTATTTTGAAATATTTTTGCTGATCCTTGAACCACTCTTTTTTAACCAGACATCCTCTTATCAAACCAACATACTCCGAAGGTATTAACCAGCACAGTTTTTCACAGTCCTGGGCAGTGGAGCCCAAAAGCAAATGATTGCAGGAATATTGCTTCAGCCTAGAGAGACTTGTATCCAATGATTATGGAGATGTCTTGGTGGAGAAACAGAGGGGGAAACATCTGCTTCTCTCTGTGCCATACTATATGACAGCTTATGCCCTCTTTCTGGTGGGTGTTTGGCAGCTCTCGTGTGTAGAATGACCCATCAGAGTCGCAGTGAGAGGTTATTAACCTGCTGTTTTTACCAGCTCTATCCTAACAGAGGTGACCTCTTTGTGCCTCCTGTAACTGGCTGATTACAGTCTTCAGTGTACAGAAAATAAGTGCTTCAAACCTTTCATTCTTCTGAAGCTGTGCAGACAGTGGGTAATATGCTGTGAAATTATGTTAGTTAATTTAAGTCTGTTTTGTGGTTTTGCCCTTTGACTGTAGAGTAACAAATATCAGTTTATGGACTTGGCTTCTGGATTCCAATCCTGACTTGCTTATAATTTGACTTTAGGTAAGACACTGATAAATGGTCTGGTTCCCAAAATAATCTGCAGAAAAGGGTGTCATCTCATGGTGTGAAAAATGAGATTATACGTGTGAGCCAGAGGAGTGAAGAGTTCTTTGAGACTCCACAGCAAGCCAGCAGTTGACCAAGGAGGAGGACTTGTGCCTCTGGTCCAAACTAACCTGCCTATGCATTACAAAAGGGCCCTAATCCTCCTGTTTGCTAAGGGATCTGAGATCTCCTCCTGTTTTTACAAGGTACCATTTACTATTTTTATCTCACGTGCTTTATCTGAGATGGGTCTGCAGCCCTCACTCCTGCATCTCCAAATTACCCACGTCAGGCTAAGGGGAGGCAAAGAAGCACGAGGGAGGGTTTAGCTTCTGCTTTCTACTTTAGGAAAAAAGTATTGTTAGGGCTTCACATACCATGCTGGCATGTGTCATCATATTTGAATTTCTTGCTGATGGCTTTCCTGCGAGTTGCTTTATGTAAAGCAGCGTGAGGAACAGGAGCCAGTGTTTCACCAAAGATGCAGTTAAAACATGGAGTTTGTTCTCTAACTCTTTGTTTTTATGGCCTGATTGGCTTTAAAACATCTCTCTGTTGAAGTTTTGTAAGGTTTTGTTGCTATGAACCAGAATATGCACTTGGAAATTCTGTTGAGTGGCTGTGGAGATGTGTCTCCCTAGAGACTGTTTTAGTTTCCATATGCATTAAACTGTTTTGTGGTGCCTGAGAGAGACCCAAACCCTGAATAACACAGCCGTGAAGGCTGGGGGAGAAGACATCAGGACTAAGGCACACTTTCACCAGCAGTTTAACCCAGTCTAAGTCTGCATGGCCATTAGGTCAGTCCTGTTCCCTGCTTTTCTTCCCCTCTCTGTCTTTCCACCTCGGCCACTCATTGCCACTTTCTCTGTGTCCACAGCAGCTCTCACACAGCGTGCAATGAACTGAATCAGGGAGGTGCTCTGGCTGAAAAACTAGTGGAAAAAAATGACTTTATGATGGATCAAGTTCTTCTAAGCTATAGGGCTGTCACAAGGGAAGAGGAAAAATGTGGATAGGGGCAGGTAAACTGCCCAATATCACTTATTAACTTATTAAGCCATCACTGGAGATGCCTTGACATACATAGTTTGTCTGGCTGAAAATAATCTTGTCGAGGGCCATTTTGTACCATCCTCTAGAATTCTGTATTTGGCATTTCCACTCATGAAATTCAATGGGATGATCTTAAGAGGTAGAAAGGTCTTTGCTTTCTCTAGAGTTTTACCTGCAAGGATGGCAATGCCAGTTGCCCGTTATGTAGTGCTTAGGGTGATGAGTGCATGAGCTAGTGGACTATGGCTCTGACTATGGCTCATCCTGTTGTCCTTTGAAGTCAATAGATATCTTTTATTGACTTAGCTGGGCAACAGATGAGGCGCTGGATGAAAGAGCCACTGTTTTACTAAACACTGCTTGTCTCCATAGGTGGCAAAAATAAATAATCCCAGACAATTTCAAAGATGGCTGGGCTAGGGCTGCACATACTTTGTTTGTGAAGTTTTATTTGAAAGAAAAATAAATTTCTCACAGTCAAAGGGCTGCTGGCTTTCCTGACCTTTTCAGATTGGAAACGGTCACTGAAAGGATAAATAAGATAATGATAATAAGAACTCTCTTAGTCATTACTGGACTGCTGCTGAAAGGGATTTGGCAAAGGCTGAAGACATTTCAGAATGAAAAAGCTCACCGTCTCTGCTGGAAGATGGTTGTGTCTGACCCTGTCGGTCAGTGGAGGCCGGTGGAATCTCCACTGATTTCAGCCAGAGCGAGGGTGGCTGAAGGCCAAAAGAAGACACTCTTCAAAGCACAGCCTTGAAGTTTCATGCGGGTGATGTTGTGTTACACGGGAATGCACTGTCCTTGACAAACCATGTAGTAAATGTATAGTATAGTAAATGCAGTTTCTTGGAAGGAGACAGCCAGCGTTTGGTGCCAACCTGCTCTTAGAATCTGTTTATGTGTTGAAATTGGCTGCGCTTTTCAACAAATAAACCCTTCACCCCCACGTGTTTCTCCTAGCTCTTGTGCTCAGTTCCTTGATGATGATAAATGCTTCATTAACTGCTTGATGAATGGTCCATGCACATTAGCATCATTTTATCTAGCCGATAACTGGACTTTACCCTGGGAAGCTATGGAACATCCATCACTGGGGGTTTTCTAAGAGGTTAGACAAACTTCTGTCAGGAATGGTTTAGGTATGGGAGACAAGAAGATGGACTAAATGGCTTCTGAAGTGCCCTTCTAGCTCTGCTATCTCTTACTGTAAAGCTCTGCCATAGTAATAACATGTTATTTCTATGACAAGCATCTCCAGGAGGCTCAGTTAAGAGGTGGATGCCTCTTGGGCTGGGAGCTGTTCAGAGGCTGCACCAACGCATTCAGAACTGAAATGTCAGCCCAGCATGTCACAGCTGGGTGAAGAGGTACACAGGGAAGGACCTGTCCCACCTAACCTGAGATGCTTGCATGGAAACATATGTGTCCAAGCTAGGCTAGCTAGCTTCTCCAGCTCTGGAGGGAGATACGAGTACAGTTCATGTGCCCTGCTCTGGATGTCTGAGATGTGCTGGAAACACCTCCTCTCTCTGCTGACCGTCATCCCGTGCTGACCAAGGGCAAAGAAAGTCCTTTGACCTGGTTGGTCTGAGAGGTTAGGGCCGTTCTCATTTCCACTGGGACACAATATTCACTCAAACACTTTTCCATCAGCTGTGTGTTTCCAAACACTGATAAGGGTTGTCTCTGTCCTACTCCCACTGACAGAGCTGCTTATGGCACTCTGAACTGAACCCATCATCCTGCAGAGATCTGTCCACTGCAGGTCACTCTGCTCACTGGCCTAGGACTAGACATTCATTTTAACACATTTGGGTTAGAGTTCTGGGAATTGTGTTTAAACAGGTTATATTAAAAAATTACCTAAAATGTCACTTATTCTGATTTCTCACAAATATTGATGATCTATTTTTGTTGAATTTTGGCTTTCATTCAGTAAACCTCTTCAGTTCATCTTTAATTTGCAGATGGCTTTGGCACTGTTTCAACCTCAGCTTCTGGTGGTTGAAACCTGGTGCTTGAATTAGGCTCAAGATGCAAATAGCCTGATTTTCAGAAAGTCTGAATATATGCAGCTGCCTTGTGGGGTTCTAAGTCATGCAATTAGGGCTGGGTTTCTCATTGCCAAAAAACCCGCAAATGAATTAGGAATCCAGAAAGAGAAATGCGACGAATACACGTAATGTGTTTAGGAATTTGGGGATTTAGGAGTAAGGATAGAAATAACTGAAAGTTTAAAATGCTCAAGTTTTCAGCTGAAAAGCACTAATACAAGTAGTTTCAAAGATTTAAGAGGAACGTGTTTACATTCAGGAGAAGCGTGGAGCTGAGCATTAGGTCTGAATTAGTGGTGTGACAGAGCCCTCCTGACGGATGGGTGTGCTGCTTCCTCATGGGCTGGGGATGGCAGGAGCACAGAGGGAAGCAGGGATATTTACTGGTGCCAGAGTATATAATTAGAAATAATGAGTGCAGTAAAAGAGGAGGATGGGCTGGAAGCCCGAAACTGATATGAAATGGCAATTTGCATCTCCTCTTTCAGAGCCTGAATTAGGAGAAGTGACTGACTGACTGACGGGCAGCCCTTGAAAGCACTGGTGTAGTCTCAAAGCGTTGAAAGTGAAGTCCCTGAGTGTTTCTACATCTACTGTCTTTTGGGATATCACATCTCAGTGTACCAGGGAAGGGAAAGCATTTCTTCTTTTCAGTGTGATTAGTCTGGGGGAATCAGAACAGTGCTCAGTGGGGTTGGACTCTCTTCTTATCTCCTCCTGTGTTCACTCTTTCCTTAAAGAGGCCTTTATTTGTGTGTGGGGTGTTTTTTTTTTTTTGTTTTTTTTTTTGATAAATACACAGCTAATCCCTGTTTCACATGTAAATATAGATAGCACATGGGTCTGTAAAGATTATGGATGCCCCTTTTGGCAAACAATATCTTTTAATAGCATTGTGTGCAGTTAATCGGGTTAAGCAAAAGTATCAGTAGAACAAGCCATGCAAGTTCAGGGAAGGAAGAAGTGACAGTCCTCTCGAGAGTTGTTGTTTAGTAATATTGTGGCAGG